>JACCDG010599904.1_pt1 | contig 22537 bp, 21 predicted proteins | sample 7442471 | NCBI WGS metagenome assembly JACCDG01 (sample SAMN15323444, study PRJNA562643) | freshwater metagenome | isolation source: river surface water | place: USA:Blue River Watershed | collected 2017-08-17 | reverse complement strand
GCGAACGCTGGGACGCGGCACCCCGGAAACGGCGGGGGAGAGCTGTTGTTAGCACTCAACCCCGGCGAGTGCTAATCATAGGGGCATCCGGGGGCGTTTCAAGGGCCTCGCCGCCAAAGCCGGGGCCGCCCTGGGGTGGGTTGTCTACTTTCGGGCTATTTCGGGTTACTTCGGCCTGCGCGGCCGGGTGCAGTCACTTCGGGCAACCGGCCTCCGCGCCTGTCCGCCTATAGTCCAAAGAACTCATGCATGCGACCCGCCGAATCCTTCCCCTGCGCCACATGGCGGTCCTGCGCTGGCGGGCCGGGCGGATGTCTCCGGTCCTGCGGGGCATGGTCTGGGCCATCCTGTCCGGCCTGCAGTTCGTCTGCCTCAACGCCATCATGCGCGGGCTCAGCATGGACCTGGGCGGCTTCGAGGTCCAGTTCCTGCGCTATTCCGCTGGTCTGGTGGTCCTGCTGCCCCTGGTGCTGCGCACCGGCTTCGCCCACTGGGTTCCCCTGAGCGTGCCCGGCCAGTTCATGCGCGGGGCGGTGCACACCGCCGGCCTCATCCTCTGGTTCATGGCGGTGACCCAGGTGTCGCTGGCCGACCTGACCGCGATCAACTTCACCGGGCCGCTCCTGATCATGCTGGGCGCCTCGGTGTTCCTGGGGGAACCGATGCGGTGGGCGCGCTGGGTGGCCGCCTTCATCGGCCTGTTCGGCGTGCTGCTGGTGGTGGGCCCCAAGCTGAGCGGGCAGGGCGGGGTGTACATGCTGGTGCTGCTTGGCGCGACCATGATCTTTGCCGGTTCCTACCTGTTGTCCAAGGCCCTGGCGCGCCACGAACGGCCGGAGGTGATCGTCGGCTGGCAGACCCTCACCGTGGCCTGCCTGAGCCTGCCGCTGGTGCTGTTCGTGGAGTGGCGCCAGCCGACCGCGGGCCAGTGGGCGCTCCTGCTGGTGTGCGGCGCGCTGGGCTCGTCCGGCCACTACTGCCTGACCCGGGCCTACAAGGTGGCCGACATCTCGGCGACCCAGTCGGTGAAATTCCTGGACCTGATCTGGGCCTCCGCCCTCGGCTGGCTGTTGTTCGGGGACCTGCCCACCACCTGGACCCTGGCCGGAGGTGTCGTGATCGCGGCGTCCACCCTGTGGCTGGCCCGGCGCGAGGCGCGCGAAAGCCGGGCGGCCCGCCAGCCGGATGCGGCCCCCGACGTCCGGGACACCGCCGCCTGAGCGCGGGCGGCGGCCGGGAAGGGCTCAGCCCTCGTTCGACACGCCCCCGGCCACATGGCCGGCCGGCACATGGCGGGCGGCGTGGTTCACGTGGCCGGTCTGGTCGTCGAAGAAGAAATCGGGCTCGAACTCGCGCAGGAACTCGCCCTTGGGCAGGCCGCCGAGGAACATCGCCTCGTCGACATGGATGTTCCAGTCCATCAGCGTGCGGATGGCGCGCTCGTGGGCGGGGGCGCTGCGTGCCGTCACCAGCGCAGTGCGGATCTTCATCGCCGGCCCGCCCGATTGCTGCAGACGGTGCAGCGCCGCCAGCAGCGGCTTGAACGGGCCCTCGGGCAGCGGCACCCGGGCCTTGCGCTGCTCGTGGCGGACGAAGGCGTCCAGGCCCTCGGCCTGGTAGACGCGCTCGGCCTCGTCGGAGAACAGCACCGCGTCGCCGTCGAAGGCGATGCGCACCTCATCCGGGTAGGCGTCGCTGGCCTGCACCGACTCGGTCAGCACGCGCGCCGCCGGAAAGCCGGCGTTGAGCGCCTCGCGCACGTCCTCGTGGTTGGCCGAGAGAAAGAGGTGCGCGCCCAGCGGCTTGAGGTAGCGGAAGGGCGGCCGGCCCTGGGTGAACACGCCGCGCTGCAGCGCGATCTCGTTGGCCTTGACCGAGCGGAAGATGCGCATGCCCGAGACCGGGTCGTTGCGCGAGAGGATGACGACCTCCACCCGCTGCTGCTCCGGCTCGTTGAAGGCCAGCAGCTTCTTGATCAGGGAGAAGGCGATGCCCGGGCGCGCCGGCAGGTCCAGCCGCTGCAGCTGCAGCGCCATGTAGGCGCCGGGGTCGCCACTCTCGAAGAGCTGGTTCTCTTCCTCGAAATTGAACAGCGCCCGCGAGGAAATCGCGACCACCAGCTTGTCCTGCAGGCTCACTGCCATCGCATGGTTTCCTTCAACGCACCCACTGATTGAGCTGGATGATGGGCAGCAGCACCGCCAGCACGATCAACATCACCACCCCGCCCATCGCGACGATGAGGAGGGGCTCCAGAATCGTGGCCAGCTGCAGCGCGCGGCGCTGCACCTCGGCCGAGAGCTGGTCGGCCGCGCGCTGCAGCATGGCCGGCAGCTGGCCGGTCTGCTCGCCCAGGCGCGCGAACATGGACAGCAGGCCAGGGAAGCGGCGCTTCTGTGCCAATGCCGAGGCCAGGGGCGCGCCCTCGCGCACCAGCACCAGGGCGTCCATCGCGTCGGCGCGCATGGAGCGGTTGCCCAGGGTCTCGCCGGCGGCCTGCAGCGCCTTGAGGATCGGCACGCCGCCAGCGGCCAGCATGGCCAGGGTGCTGGCGAAGCGCGCCGCGTTGTAGCCGCGGGCCAGCCGGCCCACCAGAGGCAGGCGCAGCCAGGCGGCGTCGAAGCGTTCACGCAGCGCCGGGTTGCGCAGGGCGAGCCCGCCGCCTGCGCCGCCGGCCAACAGCAGCGCCAGCGCCCACCCGCCCCACTCGCGCACCGCGGCGCTCAGGCCCAGCATCAGCGTGGTGAGCAGGGGCAGGCTGCGTTGGGTGCCGGCGAAGACGCTGGCCACCTGCGGCACCACATAGGTGACCAGGAAGATCACGATGACGATGGCCACCAAGGTGACGATGGCCGGGTACAGGGCCGCGCCCACGAGCTTGGCCCGCAGGACCTGGCGCGCCTCGAGGTCGTCGGCCAGCCGTTCGAGCACGGTGCCCAGCTGGCCGCTTTGCTCGCCGGCGCCGACCACGGCGACGTAGACCTCGGCGAAGTCGCGCGGGAACTGGGCCAGCGCGCGGGCGAAGGACGCGCCGGCGTTGACCTCGGCGCGCAGGGCCGCCACCAGCGTGCGCTGGCGCTCGTCGTCGGCCTCCTCGGCGAGGGCCGACAGCGCCCGCTCCAGCGGCAGGCCGGCGGCCACCAGGCCCGCGAGCTGGCGTGTCCACACCGCCAGGCCGGTGGCGTTGAACACGGGCCGCACCGTCCAGCCCCCTTTGCCGCCGGCACCGCTGGCGTCGCCCAGCGCGCCGGTGACCGGCTGCACCTGCAGCGGCACCAGGGCCTGCGCGCGCAGCTGCGCCCGCACCGCACGTGCGGTGTCGGCTTCCATCACGCCCTTGCGGGTGGTGCCCTGGTCGTCCAGGGCTTCGAAGGCATAGGCCGGCATGCGGGGGATTATGCGGGCCGGCCCGTCTTGCGGCGTGGCGCCGGGACAGTGGGCGACGGGCCGGCGGCGGGGTGACCGCCGCCGCAAAGCCGCTGCCGTCCTACAGGCAGGGCGCTTGCAGCTTCGGCCGGAGCTGCAGAGAATTTCCCCATGGAAGCTCTGGTGCGCAGGATGGTCCCGCGGCTGGCGGCAACGCCCGTCGGCCTGGCCCTGGTGCTGCCCGGCGGCCGCCGGCTCGGGCCGGCCGATGCGACGGTGACCCTGCGCTTCTCCAGCTGGCAGGGCGTGCTCTCCCTCGCCGCCGGACAGGTGGGCCGGGTGGCAGAAGACATCGTGGAAGGCCGCGCCGAGTTGCAGGGGCCGCTGCGCGCGGCGATGGAAGCCGCCGTGCACCTGCTGCCGCATTCGCCGGTCGAGGGCGGCCCCGGCATCGGCTGGCTGCACCGCCTGCGCTCGCTGCTTCGGCACACCCGCGCGGCCGACGCCCGCCAGATCCGCTTCCACTACGACGTCGGCGACGACTTCTACGCGCTGTGGCTCGACCCGCGGCGTGTCTACTCCTGCGCCTACTTCGAGTCGCCGGGCATGACCCTGGCCCAGGCCCAGGAGGCCAAGCTCGACCTCATCTGCCGCAAGCTGATGCTGCGGCCCGGCGAGCGCTTCCTCGACATCGGCGCCGGGTGGGGCGGGCTGCTGCTGTGGGCTGCCGAGCACTACGGCGTGCGCGCCCGGGGCATCACCCTCTCGCGCCACCAGCATGCCCACGTCAACCGCCTGATCGAGGCGCGGGGCCTGCAGGGCCGGGTGCGCATGGACCTGTGCGACTACCGTGACCTCGGGGCGTCCGAAGGCTACGACCGCATCGCCTCGGTGGGCATGTTCGAGCACGTGGGCCGCACCCGGCTGCCCGCCTACTTCGGCACGATCCGGCGGCTGCTGCGCCCGGGCGGCCTGGTGATGAACCACGGCATCACCGCCGCCGGCCTGGACAACGCTGCGCTGGGCAGCGGCATGGGCGACTTCATCGAGCACTACATCTTTCCGGGCGGTGAACTGGCGCATGTGAGCCGGGTGCTCCAGGCCCTGGCCGCGGGCGGCCTTGAAACGCTGGACGTCGAGAACCTGCGCACGCACTACGCGCGCACGCTGTGGGCCTGGTCGGACGCGCTGGAGGCGCGCCTGCCCGAGGCCCGAGTGGTCCTCGCCGCCGCCCATGGGCCGCAGCAGGCCGGGAAGGTGCTGCGGGCCTACCGCCTGTACCTCGCCGGTTGCGCCCTGGGCTTCGAGCAGGGCTGGCTCGCCCTGCACCAGGTGCTGGCCAGCCGGCCCGACGGGCAGGCCGGCGCAGTACCCGGAGCACAATCGGACTACCCATTCCAACGGGGCTACATGTACCCCGCGTCCTGATGCTTTACAAGTTCAAGTCCAAGGCGGGCGGCGACGTCATCATGCTCGAGCCGCATGGCCGCCGCCTGCTCGAGATCATCGGCAAGACGCCGGGGCCTACCGGCATCCTCCTGCCCGAGCAGATGCCCGCCGCGCTCTCGGCCCTGGAGCAGGCCATCGTCGCCGAAGAAGCCCGCCAGCGTGACGAGGACGCAGCCGCCCGCGCCGCCGGCCAGGAGCCGCCCCGGCGCGAAGGCGTGAGCCTGCGCCAGCGCGCCGTCCCCCTGATGGACCTGCTGCGCCGCGCCGACAAGGCCCAACGCGACATCACCTGGGGCGTCTGAAAAGGGGCTGGCAAAAGGTCTGACAAAAGGAAAAGGGCCGCCCGGAGGCGGCCCTTACTGCCTGGCGCGCAGCGCGCCAGGTACATGCGGCAAGGATCAGTCGGCGTAGACGCCGGCGGCCTTGATGATCGGGGTCCACTTGGCGATTTCGGCGGACACGAACTTCTTGTGGTCGGCCGGCTGCACCCGGTTGTCGGTCACGACCACCGCGCCCAGGCCTTCCTGCTTCTTGATGAACTCGGGGTCCTTCAGGGCCGCCTTCAGCGCATCGTTCAGACGCTTCTGGATGTCGGCCGGAGTGCCCTTGGGCGCGTACAGGCCGTGGAAGATGGTGACCTGCAGGCCCTTGTAGCCCACTTCGTCCAGCGTGGGCAGGTCCTTCAGGGCGGCGGTGGTCAGGCGCTTGGGCGTGGTGACCGCGAAGGCCTTGATCTTCTTGCCCTCGATCTGCTGCGAGGTGTTGGTGGTCTGGTCGCACATCAGGTCGATCTGGCCGCCCATCAGGTCGGTCATGGCCGGCGCGGTGCCCTTGTAGGGGACGGTCGTCATGTCGACCTTGAGCGCGTTCTGCAGCAGCAGGCCGCACAGGTGGGAGGCCGAGCCGATGCCGGCGTTGCCGATGTTGATCTTGCCCTTGTTCTGGTTGATCCAGGTCACCAGGTCCTTGAAGTTGTTCGCCTCGAGGGAGGGGCGGGCGACGACGGTCATGGGCACGTCGTTGATCATGCCCAGGTATTCGAAGTCGTTCTCGACGTTGAAGGGCATGTTGCGCACCAGGCCGGGCATGGTGGCCATGCTGATGTGGTGCAGCATGATGGTGTGGCCATCAGGCTGCGCGCGGGCCACCTTGGCTGCGCCGATGGAGCCGCCAGCACCGGTGACGTTCTCGATCACCAGGGTGGCACCGCCCAGGGGCTTGCGCATGGCCTCGGCCAGGTCGCGCGCCACGCGGTCGGTCGGGCCGCCGGCGACGAAGGGCACGACGATGGTGATCGGCTTGTCGCCCGGGTAGGGCCTGGCCTGGGCGAAGACGGAGGTGACGGCTGCGGCGAGCGAGGCCATGACGACGACATGTTTCAGGTAACGCATGGGTTCTAAACCTATCAATTGACGATCGCAGGATATTAGCGCCGGGGTCCGTCGATGGCATTGCCCAATCTCAACAAAGGGCACGGGGTTTTCACGGACGCCCGGCTCCTGAGGCCCTTCAGGTCTTCTGGGCGCTCCCGGTATCGGGAGAGGCCACCGCCGACCCGGGGTGGGTGAGCAGCTGGCGGAAGGTCCAGCCCACGCAGGCCACGCCGGTACCCGCCAGGCCGACCCATCGGGGCAAGGGCCGGCCTGCGGTGGCCAGGCAGGCAGGCGCCTGCAACCAGATCACCATGGGCAGCAGGCTGAGTGCACGGCCCATGCCTTTGTGCAGGGCAGGCACCACCCGCGGTGCTTCTTCGGAGCCGCCGTCCTTGGCCACCGTGTGTGAGCGCTGGGCCGAGGCCTCGGCGAGCATGCCGCCCACCAGTGAGCCCGCCATCGAGACCAGCACCGTCGCGGACAGCCCCCGAGGCGAATGGGCCGGCGGCCGGGGTGGGCCCGGCAGGCGCTGCCAGGCCAGGGCGGCCAGGAACAGGATCGCGCCCGGAATGGCGTCGTGGGCCAGCGAGGCCTGCCGGGGCAGGGTGGCCTGCGCATCCAGCCGCGCGCGCAGGGCCTGCTCACCCGGTGCGGTGAGGAAAGCGGCCGCGACCGGGGCGAAACTCGCCAGCACCTTGCCGTGGGGGCGTCCCCGTGCGCGGGCCAGGCCGCAGAGGGCGAAGGACAGGCCCAGCGGTCCGCCTTGGGCCAGGCCGGCCACCAGACCCGCTTGCCGGATGCGGGCCCAGTCCGGTAGGGTCGGGACGGGGGCATGGGCGGGCGCGGCGGGATCCGGCGCAGGGTCCGGGGCGGAGTCCAGCGCGGAGTCCAACGCGCTCATGGACCGGAACGACCGGGCCAGGGCGGTCCGGTCAGGGGAGGGGCGCGGGGCAGGGCGCATGGTGCGGGCCGGGAATGGAGGGAGCCTGCCATTGAATGTCGCGGCGCGGCCGGCCGGGCCCCCTCCGCGGGAAAACGATAATCCGGCGACTGTCATGAATCACAGCCCCGACACCCCCACCACCCGCCTCAACAAGCGCATGGCCGAACTCGGCCTGTGCTCCCGCCGCGAGGCCGACGACTGGATCGCGAAGGGCTGGGTGCGGGTGGACGGCCAGGTGGCCGGCATGGGCCTGCAGGTCGGGCCGCAGGCGCGCATCGAGGTCGACCCCGCCGCGCGCGGCCAGCAGGCGCAGCAGGTCACCGTGCTGCTGCACAAGCCGGTGGGCTATGTGAGCGGCCAGGCCGAGGACGGCTACCAGCCCGCGCTCACCCTGGTGCAGGGCCGCAGCCACTGGCGCGGCGACCCCTCGCACCAGCGCTTCTCGCCCGCCCAGCTCAAGGGCCTGGCGCCGGCCGGCCGGCTCGACATCGACTCCACCGGCCTGCTCGTCCTCACGCAGGACGGGCGCGTCGCACGCCAACTCATTGGCGAGGACTCCGAGGTCGACAAGGAATACCTGGTGCGCGTGAGCTACGGTGACGTCTTCACCGACGTGCAGCGCGTCTTCCCGCGCGAGGCCCTCGCCCGCCTGCGCAACGGCCTGTCGCTGGACGGCAAGCCGCTCAAGCCGGCGCGGGTGGACTGGCAGAACCCCGAGCAGCTGCGCTTCATCCTGAACGAGGGCCGCAAGCGCCAGATCCGCCGCATGTGCGAGGCGGTGGGCCTGAAGGTGGTGGGCCTCAAGCGGGTGCGCATCGGCCGGGTGAACCTGGGCCAGCTGCCGGTGGGGCAGTGGCGCTACCTCGGGCCGGACGAGCGCTTCTGACCCGGCCCCCGGCCCTCACGCACGCCCTGCCCTTGAAATCCGGCCGGGCGATCCCAGCTTCAGGCTTCGCCTGACAAGCCCGGGCGGGTGGGGCTGCGCTGCGTCCGACCCCGTCCGCGGCCCTGGCCCGTCCCCTGATCACGCCAAAAAGACATGACCCAGAAACAGACCCTGTCCTTCCAGGCCGAGGTGGCCCAGCTGCTCCACCTGGTCACCCACTCCCTCTACTCCAACAAGGAGATCTTCCTGCGCGAGCTGGTCTCCAATGCCTCCGACGCCTGCGACAAGCTGCGTTTCGAGGCCCTGGACAACGCCGCCCTCTACGAGGACAGCCCCGAGCTGCAGGTGCAGGTCACCTTCGACAAGCAGGCCCGCACGCTCACCATCACCGACAACGGCATCGGCCTGTCGCGCCAGGAGGCGATCGACAACCTGGGCACCATCGCCAAGTCGGGCACCCGCGACTTCGTCTCGCGCCTCTCGGAGGCGCAGAAGTCCAGTGCCAGCGAGCAGGGCCAGCTGATCGGCCAGTTCGGCGTGGGCTTCTACTCCGGCTTCATCGTGGCCGACCGCATCACCGTCGAATCGCGCCGCGCCGGCCTCAAGGCCGAAGAGGGCGTGCGCTGGGTGAGCGGCGGCAGCGGCGACTTCGAGGTGGAGGACATCACCCGCGCCGCGCGCGGCACCGCCATCACCCTGCACCTGCGCGAGGACGCCGAGGAGTACCTGAACACCTGGCGCCTCAAGGACATCATCGGCAAGTACTCCGACCACATCGCCCTGCCCATTCGCATGCGCAAGGAGGAATGGAAGGAGGGGAAGGACGACCAGCCCGGCGAGATGGTGACCACCGACGAGTGGGAGACCGTCAACCAGGCCAGCGCCCTGTGGACGCGCGCCAAGAAGGACATCACGCCCGAGCAGTACGCCGAGTTCTACAAGTCCATCAGCCACGACCACGAGGGGCCGCTGGCCTGGGCGCACAACAAGGTGGAAGGCGCGACCGAGTACACCCAGCTGCTGTTCATTCCGCAGCACGCGCCCTTCGACCTGTACAACCGGGACAAGAAGGCCGGGGTCAAGCTCTATGTGAAGCGCGTCTTCATCATGGACGAGGCCGAGGCGCTGATGCCCGCCTACCTGCGCTTCGTCAAGGGCGTGATCGACTCCGCCGACCTGCCGCTCAACGTGAGCCGCGAGCTGCTGCAGGAAAGCCGCGACGTGCGCGCCATCCGCGAGGGCTCGACCAAGCGGGTGCTGTCCATGCTGGAAGACATGGCCAAACTCGAGAAGGACGAATCCGCCTCCGAGGAGGACAAGGCCAGGTACGGCAAGTTCCACGCCGAGTTCGGCGCGGTGCTTAAGGAAGGCCTGGGCGAGGACTTCGCCAACCGCGACCGCATTGCGAAGCTCCTGCGCTTCGCCTCCACCCAGTCGGACCTCGCCACCGTGTCGCTCGCTGACTACAAGGCCCGCATGAAGGAGGGCCAGGAGGCGATCTACTACATCACCGCCGACACCCTGGCCGCCGCGAAGAACAGCCCGCAGCTGGAGGTGTTCCGCAAGAAGGGCATCGAGGTGCTGCTCATGGCCGACCGGGTCGACGAGTGGGCGCTGTCGCACCTGCACGAGTTCGACGGCACGCCGCTGCAGTCGGTGGCCAAGGGCGCGGTCGACCTGGGCAAGCTCCAGGACGAGGCCGAGAAGAAGGCCGCCGAGGAAGCGGCCGAGGCCTTCAAGCCGGTGCTGGCCAAGCTGAAGGACGCGCTCAAGGAGCGGGCCGAGGACGTGCGCGTGACCTCGCGCCTGGTCGACTCGCCCGCCTGCCTGGTGGTGCAGGACGGCGGCATGAGCCTGCAGCTCTCACGCCTGCTGAAGCAGGCCGGGCAGAAGGTGCCCGACGCCAAGCCGGTGCTGGAGGTGAACCCCGAGCACGCGCTGGTGAAGAAGCTGGACGGCTCGGTGCATTTCCATGACCTCGCGCACATCCTGTTCGACCAGGCCCTGCTGGCCGAAGGCGGCATGCCGGAAGACCCGGCGGCCTACGTGAAGCGGGTGAACGCGCTGCTGGCGTAAACGACGCCACACCAGCTGGCGCACAGGCCCGCGGGGTGAAGGTCCCGCGGGCTTTTTCTTTGCGTGCCCGCGGGTGGTGGTCGCGGGCCTCAGACCACCAGCGGCGGCTCCTCCATCGCCTCGAGCTGGTCCTCCAGCATCTGGCACTGACCCTTCCAGTAGTCGCTGCTGCCGAACCAGGGGAAGGCGCGCGGAAAGGCCGGATCGTCCCAGCGCCGCGCGAGCCAGGCGCTGTAGTGAATGAGGCGCAGGGTGCGCAGCGGCTCGATGAGGGCCAGCTCACGGCGGTCGAACTCGCGGAACTGCTCGTAGCCGTCGATCAGGGCGCCCAGCTGCTTCTGGCGCTGCGCCCGGTCGCCCGATTGCAGCATCCACAGGTCCTGCACCGCGGGCCCCATGCGGGCGTCGTCCAGGTCGACGAAGTGCGGGCCCTGGTCCGGCGTCCACAGGATGTTGCCGGGGTGGCAGTCGCCGTGCAGGCGCAGCGGCTGCGGCGCGAAGGCGCGAAGGTGACCGTCGATGGCCTCGATCGCCTCATCGCACAGGCGCTCCCAGGTGGACGCCACGTCCAGCGGGATCGCCTCGTGCTCCAGCAACCAGTTGCGCGGCTCGATGGCGAACGTCATCAGGTCCAGCGTGGGCCGGTGCGCGAAGGGGCGGGCCTCGCCCACCGTGTGGATGCGGGCGAGGAAGCGGCCGATCCACTCCAGCACCTCGCCGTCGTCCAGTTCGGGCGCGCGGCCGCCGCGGCGCGGGCTCAGGCTGAAGGCGAAGCCGGCGTGGTGGTGCAGGCTGCGGCCGTCGATCAGCAGGGGCGCGACCGCGGGCACCTCGGCGGCGGCCAGTTCGGCGGCGAAGGAATGCTCCTCGAGGATGGCGTCCTCGCGCCAGCGGCCCGGCCGGTAGAACTTGGCGATGACCTGGGCCTGCCCCTGCACCGGCTCGTCGAGGCCGATCTGGTAGACGCGGTTCTCGTAGGAGGACAGGGCGGTGAGCCGGCCATCGGGCCACAGGCCGAGGGCGGTGAGCGCGTCCATCACCGCGTCGGGGGTGAGGGTCTCGTAGGGGTGGGATGCGTCGGCCATGGGGAGATTGTCCCCCTTCGCGGTGGACCGCAGCGCCATTCGCGCGTTCGTGCGCAACGCGCCGCAGGGGCGTGGCGGGTGTCAGTCCGCCGCCGCGTCCGTCCCCAGGCGCTCGAAGGGCGTGTCCGGCTTGATCAGCATCACGCTGCAGGGCGCGGCCATGGCCACCTTGATCGGCACCGTGGCCACGAAACGCTGCAGCTGCAGTCCGTGCGTGGCCGCGCCCATCACCAGCAGGCTCACCTGGTTGCCCCGTGCGAAGGCGATCAGCGCCTGGGCCGTGTCCGAGGCGTCGAGCACGTGGAAGGCGACCTGGTGGCCCTCCAGCGGCAGGCCCTCGGCCCAGCGCCGCAGGCGCTCCAGGTGCTGGCGATGCAGGGCTGTCTCGTCCTCGCCCACGCCGGCGTCGACGACGGTGACGCAGGCCAGGCGCGCGCCGGGACGAATGCCCAGCGAGCGGCCGACCGCCGCCCGCAGCGCATACAGGGTCTCGTCGCTCACGTCCCGGTGCGGCACCGCCACCATCACGATCGGCACCTCGCCGGCCTGGGCTGCGGGCAGTGGGCTGGGCGCGTAGTGCATGCCGGCGGCGCGGATCCAGCGCTTGAAGTGAGTCCGCCAACCCGTGCGCCGGGTGCGGCGTCCCCGGTCGGTGACCTGGACCTGGTCGGGGTGGGCGAGGTCATAGGCCAGGTGGGCCGCAGACGGGTAGCGCTGGGCCGCCTCTGGCGCCAGACAACGCTGGATGATTTCCTGCAGCCACTCGGGCAGCTCGGGGCGCAGCGCGCGCGGCGGCACCGGGTCCATCCAGAGGCGCTGGCGCAGGCCGCCCGAGGTCTGCGGGTCGCCGAAGGGCAACTCGCCGGTGGCCATCTCGTAGAGGATCACGCCCAGGGCGAACAGGTCGCTGCGCAGGTCGCCGCGCACGCCCACCACCTGCTCCGGCGCCATCCACGCCGGCGAGCCCACCGCGCTGCGCAATTCCTCGGCCAGCAGGTCGGGCTGGTGCGCATGCCAGCTGAGGCCGAAGTCCAGCAGGACCGCGTGGGGCGCCGGGACCCGAGTCGGCGCGCCCTCGGCGGACTGGCCCGGCTGGCCTTCGCCCGGCGCCGGGACCTGGCGGATCACCACGTTGGCCGGCTTGAGGTCCAGGTGGACCGCGTTCTGCCGGTGCAGCGCGTGCAGGGCCTGCGCCACCGAGGCGCCCAGGCGGGCGATGGTGGCCGGGTCCATTGGCGTTTGCGTCGCCTGCGCCTCGTCCAGCCACTGCTGCAGGGTGCGGCCCGGCACGTACTCCATCACCAGGTAGGGCAGGCGCGCCAGGTCACCCGCGGCCACGAAGCGCGGCACATGGGGCCCTTCCAGGGCCTGCAGCAGCATCAGCTCCACCTCGAAGCCGATGATGTTCTCGCCGCCGTCGCCGCCTTCCATGCGCGGCACTTTCATCACCATCGGAAAACCCGGGTCGGGCCGGCCGTTGGCGTAGCCGACCCGATAGAGGTGGGCCATGCCGCCGGCGTGCACCAGGGACTGGACGACGAAGCCGTCGACCTCGGTGCCGGGATCCATCCGTTTCATCGGCCCTCCATCAGGCGGTCGGCCATCGCCGCGGCGACCGGCGCGGGCATGCCGCTGGCGCGCACCGCGGCGGCGGCGGCGGCGTGGTCGTAGGCCACGCGGAAGAAGGTCAGGCGGGGCGCGGTGGCGGCCCCGCCGGCGGTGCCCTCTTCGCCGGTGTCGAGCATCGCGTAGCCGGCACGGGTGTCGCCGTCGCGGGGCTGGCCCACCGAGCCGAGGGTGGCCAGCCAGCTGCGATGGGTGGCCAGGGGCAGCGGCACCCCGGGCGCGGGCTCGAAGGGCATCAGGTCGCCGCGGCGGCCGGCGAACCACAGGCGCTGCTCGTGCACATGGCCGCCGAAGACGCAGCGGGCGCCCTGCTGGCGCGCGGCCTCCAGGCTGCGGGCGGCCATGGGCGCGGTGCTGGCGTAGCGCCACGCGTCGGGCGCGTCGGCGGTGGCGTGGACGAACAGGCAGTCCGCTTCCTGGTGGGTGAGCGGCAGGCCCTGGAGAAAGGCGCGCTGGCGCGTCGAGAGCTGCGCATGGGTCCATTCGGCGCCGGTCTCGGCCTGGGTCGGCACGCGCGGCTTGCCGATGCCGGGGTCGATGACGGGCGGTCCGATCGCCGCCATCTGGTCATGGTTGCCCTGGAGCACCACCGCGCCCGACGCCTGCAGGGTCATGGCCAGATCGACCACTTCCGCGGGCTCGGCGCCGTAGCCCACCAGGTCGCCGAGCAGGGCGAAGCGCCCGGCGCCCTGCGCACGCGCATGGGCCAGGCAGGCCTGGACGGCGCGCAGGTTGGCGTGGAGGTCGGACAGGAGGGCGATGCGCATGGCGAAGCCTCAGGCCCGGAAGCGCCGCCGGGTCATGGCCAGCGCCAGCCAGAAGGCCAGCAGGGCGTAGGCCGCGAGCACCAGGCCATGCAGGGCCGCGTGCTCGGGCCAGCGGTCCAGGAACATGGGGCGCACCAGTTCCACCGCAGCGGTGAGCGGCAGCCAGGCCGACACCTGCCGCACCAGCTCGGGCAGCTGCTCGCGCGGGAAGAACACCCCCGAGAGGAACATCATGGGCGTGAGGCCCAGGGTGAAGTAGTAGGTGAAGAAATCGTAGCCCTTGGCCAGGGCGTTGAAGATGAGGGCGATGCAGGAGAAGGTGATGCCCACCCCCGCCAGCACGACCCAGGCCACCAGCAGCTTGGAGCTGGCGCTCATGCCCAGGGCCATCATCACGCCCATGATCGCGGTCACGGTGAACAGGGACTTCCAGGCCGCCCAGAGCATCTCCGCCAGCAGCACGTTGTCCAGGGTGACCGGCGCGTTCATGATGCCGTCCCAGGTCTTTTGCACATGCATGCGGGAGAAGGCCGAATACAGCGCCTCGAAGGAGGCGGCGTTCATCGCGCTCATGCAGATGGACCCGCTGGCCAGGAAGACCAGGTAGGGCACCTGCTGGTCGCCCAGCTTCACCTGGCCGACCAGCGACCCCAGGCCGTAGCCGAAGGCCACCAGCCACATCAGCGGCTCGGCGATGTTGCCGATCAGGCTGGGAATCGCCAGTTTGCGCCAGACCAGGAGGTTGCGCAGGAAGACCGGCCACCAGCGGCCGGAGAGGTCGGGGCGGCGCCAGATGCTCTGGGCCGAAGGAGACGGTGCGGGGGTCGTGGTCATGTCAACCCTCCTCCCGGATCTGGCGCCCGGTGAGCTTGAGGAACAGGTCCTCGAGGTTGGCCGGGCGGTGCAGGGTGCGCAGGCCCGGGTGGGCCGAGAGGGCCTCCAGCAGGGCGCGGGCGTCCTGGGTGTAGAAGAAGACGGTCTCGCCGCTCACCTCGACCCGCTGCGCGAACCGGCGCAGGGGCGCGTCGACCAGGGCCAGGGCGCCGTTGCCGTAGGCCTCGACCACGTCGGGCTCCAGGTGCTCGGCGATCAGCGCGCGCGGCGTGCCCTCGGCGATCTTGCGGCCGTGGTCCATCACCAGCAGCCGGTTGCACAGGCGCTCGGCCTCGTCCATGAAGTGGGTGGTGAGGAGGATGGACTTCCCCTGTTGCAGCAGCAGCTGCAGCCGCTCCCACATCAGGTGGCGGGCCTGCGGGTCGAGGCCCGTGGTCGGCTCGTCCAGCATCAGGAGGCGCGGGCCGTTCACCAGCGCGCGCGCCAGCGACAGGCGCCGGCGCATGCCGCCCGAGAGCGCGCCGGGCCTGGCGTCGGCCTTGTGGCTGAGGGCGGCGAACTCGAGCAGCTGGGGGATGCGGGCGCGGATGTCGTCGGCGCGCAGGCCGAAGTAGCGGCCGTAGACCAGCAGGTTCTCGGCGCAGGAGAAGTCCGGGTCGAGCGTGTCGAACTGGGACACGACGCCCAGCTGCTGCTTGATGGCGAGCGCGTCGCGCGGCATGGACAGGCCCAGCGCGCCGATCTCGCCGCCGTCGGGCGGCGTGAGACCCAGGCACATGCGGATCGTGGTGGTCTTGCCGGCGCCGTTAGGGCCGATGACGCCCAGGCACTCGCCGGGCGCGATCTGGAAGGACAGGTCGTCGACCACCGTCGCATCGCCGTAGCGCTTGGTCAGGTGGCGGACCTCGAACAGGGGTGGGGTCTCGGACATTGGCGCGATTGTGGCCCAGGCAGGGTGGTGCGCCAGCCCACTTAGAATTTCCGGGTGCCGCCCTTCGCCATCACCCTGCAGCATTGGCTGCCCAAGCAGCTGCTCACGCGTCTGGCCGGCCTCCTGGCCGATGCCCGCCTGGGTCCGGTCACCCGCCACTTCATCCGCCGCTTCGTCGCCCGCTACCGGGTTGACATGAGCGAGGCGGCCGAGCCCCGGATCGAGGCCTATCCGCGCTTCAACGACTTTTTTACCCGCGCCCTGCGCCCGGGCGCGCGCCAGCAGGCGGACGTGCCCTTCACCTGCCCGGTGGACGGCGCCATCAGCCAGTTCGGCCCGATCGAGGCGGGGCAGGTGTTCCAGGCCAAGGGCCACAGCTATTCCTCGGCCGCCTTGCTGGGGGGCGACGAGGCCCTGGCGCGCTCCTTTGACGGCGGGCACTTCGCGACGATCTACCTCTCGCCGCGCGACTACCACCGCATCCACATGCCCTGCGAGGGCACCCTCACCCGCATGATCCACGTGCCGGGGGATCTGTACTCGGTCAACCCGCTCACCGCCCGCCACGTGCCCGGCCTGTTCGCGCGAAATGAGCGAGTGGTCTGCCTGTTCGACACCCCCCACGGGCCGCTGGCCCTGGTGCTGGTGGGCGCGACCATCGTGGGCAGCATGGCCACCGTCTGGCACGGCGTGGTCAACCCGCCGCGGCCGGGCCACATGCGCCAGTGGCGCTACGAGCCGGGCAGCATCCACCTGCGCCAGGGCCAGGAGATGGGCCGCTTCCTGCTCGGGTCCACCGTGGTGATGCTGTTCCCGAAGAACGTGGTCACCTTCACCCCCGACTGGGCGCCCGAGCGCCCGGTGCGGCTGGGGGAGGCCATGGCTACGGTGGCTGCTCCCCCGCCGTCCGCTCCGTCCGCCGAGGCCTGAAGCACAGCGCGTGCGGACCCTGTGCGCGTGCAGCGCCGGGCCTGCGCCGCTTCCGGCCCCTTACTGAAACGCCACCTCGTCGAAGGCCCGCAGCTTGCGACTGTGCAGCCGCTGGCTGCCGCCCTCGCGCAGGATCTCCACCGCCCGCATGCCGATGCGCAGGTGCTGGTCGACCCGCTCGCGGTAGAAGTGGTCGGCCATGCCGGGGAGCTTGATCTCGCCGTGCAGGGGCTTGTCGCTCACGCATAGCAAGGTGCCATAGGGCACCCGGAAGCGGAAACCGTTGGCGGCGATGGTGGCGCTTTCCATGTCCAGGGCCACCGCCCGGCTCTGGCTGAAGCGGCGCTGCGCGGTGTTGCCGCCCAGGAGCTCCCAGTTGCGGTTGTCGGTGCTGGCCACGGTGCCGGTGCGCATGATGCGCTTGAGCGCCTCCCCCCCGCTGCCGCTCACGTCGGCCACCGCGCGCTCGAGCGCCAGCTGGATCTCGGACAGCGCCGGGATCGGCACCCAGGGCGGCAGGTCCTCGTCCAGCACATGGTCCTCGCGCACATAGGCATGCGCCAGCACGTAGTCGCCCAGCTGCTGGCTCTGGCGCAGACCGGCGCAGTGCCCCAGCATCAGCCAGGCATGCGGGCGCAGCACCGCCACGTGGTCGGTGATGGTCTTGGCGTTGGCCGGGCCCACGCCGATGTTGACCATGGTGATGCCGCCGTGGCCGGGGCGCAGCAGGTGGTAGGCCGGCATCTGCGGCAGGCGCGGCGGCGCCACGCCCGGCAGCTGCGGGCCGGCCGGCCGCTCGGCCTCGGGCAGGCCTGCGCGGTAGGTGACCACATTGCCCGGCTCGACGAAGGCGACGTAGGGACTCGCCGGATCGGCCATGGCCTGGCGGCCCAGGCGCACGAACTCGTCGATGTAGAACTGGTAGTTGGTGAAGAGAACGAAGTTCTGGAACCACTCCGGCGCGGTGCCGGTGTAGTGGCGCAGGCGGTGCAGCGAGTAGTCGATGCGCGCCGCCGGAAACAGCGACAGCGGCTTGGCCTCGCCGGGCTGCGGCGCGCGGGTGCCGTTGGCGATGCCGTCGTCCATCGCGGTCAGGTCCGGCAGGTCGAACAGCTCGCGCATCAGCGCGCGGCGATCAGCACTCAGCTGGCCCTCCACATGGTCACCCTCGGCGAAGGAGAAGTGCACCGGGATCGGCTCGTGGCTGGTGCCCACCTCCAGGCTCACCCCGTGGTTGCGGCGCAGGAGGCGGAACTGCTCGAGGAGGTAGGCCTCGTACAGATCGGGCCGGGTGAGCGTGGTCTCGTAGCGCCCGGGGCTGGGGGCGAAGCCGTAGGACAGGCCCTGCGCCTCGGGCTGGCCCTCGGTGGCCGCAGGCCGCAGGCCGGTGGTCACGTCGATGCGCACATAGGGGTAGCAGGCCCGCACCCGTCCGGGCAGCGTCTCGCCGGCGGCGAAGCGCTGCACCGCCTCGCGCAGGTGCCCGACCTGCTGGCTGTAGATGCGCCGCACCTGGGCCAGGGCCTGCGCCGGGTCGTCATGCTGGGTGGGGGCGATGAAGGACGGGGTGGAAGGCATGGTTCATTGTGCTCCTCGCGGTCCGGCAGTTCTCACAGGCACAACCCTGCCCGCCGGCCCGGATGCGGCCAGACTCCGGCCCGGCCCGCATCCGCTCGCCTGGACCGCTGCCCAGCCCTGCTGTCGGGGCAAGTCCTACAGAGCGTGACGTCCGTGCCCGACGCGACTGCGGCGGACCCATCTGCCACAGTCCGTCCGCCGTCACCGCCCGTGGGGATGGACGCAGTACCCCCGCATCCGTTTCAACCCAGGTTTTCCCTCCAACTGGACCCTCACAGGAGCGCTCGCCCATGCGATCTGGCACCCCGGCAGACAACCCCTTTGCCCTCATGACCGACCCCGACGGCGTCTGGCAGGAGATCACGCGCTCCGAGCAACTGAGCAAGCTCAGCCAGCGCCGCTGCCACCCGCTGGACCGGGCCGTGATCCGCAGCGCCAGCGCCGAGCTGGCCGCCTTCGACGCCAAGATCGACCGCACCACCATCTACCTGCCGCCCGAGGAAGAAAAGGGCAGCGGGCTCGGCCGTCCCTGGCGTCCGGCGATGAACTGAGCGGGGCGCGCGCATGGCCGGGGCTGGACGGCTGCGCTGGCGCACCTATGATCGGCCGCATGGCCCCTCCTGCCGACCTCTCTCCGGCACAGGCACCACCGCCGCTACCTGAGCCCGGTGACCGTCCGTCCCGGCGCCGCAGCGCCCGGGGCGGGCCGGTCCAGGACTGGGGGCGCGCCCTGTGGCGCACCGTCTGGCTGGGCGCCGCGCTGCTGGTCCTGGCCCTCTCGCCCCGCAGCTGGACGCCGCCGCTGCGCCTGCAGCTGCAGCGGCAACTGGTGCGCGACACCCTGCCGGTGCTGCCCGGGTTCACCGCGCTGGCCGCTTTGCTCACCCTGGTCATCACGCGCATCGTCATCGTCACGGCCAACAGCTACGGACTGTCGCAGTACGGGCTGGAAATGGTGATCCGCATCCTCGTGCTCGAACTCCTGCCGCTGGTCGCCGCGCTCTTCGTCGCGTTGCGCAGCACCATTCCCAGCGGCGCGGCCCTGGCCCGCCAGCGCCCGGCGCGTCCCGGGCTCACCGGCCTGCTGGCCCTGGCCCTGCCCCGCATGGTCTCCGGCCTGTTCGCCGCCCTGACCCTGGCGGCCCTGACCTCGGTGGTGGCCACGGTGCTGGCCTACCTCGCGGTCTACGGGCCCACGGTGGCCGGCCTGCCGGCCTTCACCCGCGTCTTCGGCCGTGTGTTCGACGGCAGCATGAGTCTCATCCTCGTGCTCAAGACCCTGGCCTTCGGCCTGGCGGTGGCGGTGATTCCCCTGGCCTCCGCCCTGCAGGACCGGGGTGCAGGGGGCGTCGGCCTGGAGGACGACCCGCGCCGCGTGGCCAGCCTGCCTGCCGACTTCGCCTCGCGCGAGGCGCAGGCCCTGCAGGGGCTGGTGCGCCTGTTCGCGGTGCTGCTGCTGCTCGAGGCGCTGTCGCTGGTGGGCAACTACTATTGAAGCAGCGTCCCGGACCCACGCACCTGGCCCGCCTGAACCCGTCACGCACGCCGAACCCGAACCCGAACCCGAACCCAACACGAACCCGACGACGAATTCGACCCGCATGCGCGAAGACCCCCACGCTCCTCCCCCGCCCGCGCCGGCCGACAGCGACGACGAAGCGCCGGTGGCTCACCTGGGCCTGAAGGTGCGCGCGCTCCTGCTGCTGGCGCTGGGCCTGGTGATGGCCTCGGCCCTCTACCTGCTGCATGCGCGCGGCTGGTTCGAGCCGACCCAGTCCCTGGTCCTGACCACCGACGACTCCGAGGGCGTGGTCGTCGGCATGGACATGACTTTTCAGGGCTTTCCGATCGGCCGCGTGCGCCGGGTGGAACTGGGCGAGAAGGGCGAGGTGCGCATCCTGGTCGACGTCGCCCGCAAGGACGCCCACTGGCTGCGCGCGAGCAGCGTCTTCACCCTGGAGCGCAGTCTGGTCGGCGCCACCGCGCTGCGCGCCTTCACCGGTGTGCTCACCGACCCGCCCCTGCCCGATGGTGCCACCCGCGCGGTGCTGCGCGGCGACGCCACTGCCGACATTCCGCGGGTGATGTCCGCCGCCCGCGACCTGCTCGAGAACCTCACCGCAATGACCGCGGCCGACTCGCCGCTGCGCAACACCCTGTCCAACCTCGAGAAGGTGAGCGCGCGCGCCGCCGGGCCGCGTGGTGCCCTGGGCGCTCTGCTCGGGAACGAGACCGATGCCCGCGCCCTCGGCGAGGCCCTCGCGCGGACCAACGCGCTGCTGGCCAAGGCCGACCAGATCGTGGCCCGGGCCGATACCCAGGTGTTCGGGCCCGAGGGCCTGGTGCCCGAGGCGCGCCAGGCGGTGACCCAGCTCGGGGGTTTGCTCGCGCAGACCCGCGAGAGCCTGCGCAAGGTCGACGCGGTGCTGCAGGATGCGCAGGCGGTCAGCGGCCAGGTGCGCGAGGCGAGCCAGGACCTGGGCGCCCTGCGCGCCGAGGTCGACGCCAACCTGCGCAAGATCGAGGGCATGATCAACGAGATCAACCGCCGCTGGCCCTTCGCCAGGCCGCCGGGCGATCCGCGGGACGCGGGGGTGAAGCTGCCATGAGCGCCGCGCCTGCCCGCCCACCGCATGGCGACAGTGCGTGCCGCCGCACGCAGCTGCTGCCCCTCGCGCGGTGGTTCGCTCGCGTGACCGATCGCTTCCCTGCCCGTGTTTTCGGTCTTGCGTCCACGGTGGTCCTCGCGGCCTGCGCGGGTGGGCCGGTGGCACCCGCCTGGGAGCTCGAGGCCCGCGGCGCCCTGGAGCGTTACCCGCAGCTGGCGCTGAGTGGTGACGCCCGCGCGGCCCAGGCCGAGTTTCGCCGCGCCCGCGAGGCCCTGGCCTCCACCGGTGACACACGGCGGGTGGCACGCGCCGAGCTGCTTCGCTGCGCGGTGCAGGTGGCCAGCCTGGAGTTCACGCCCTGCGAGGGCTTCGAGCGCCTGCAGGCCCAAGCTGGCGAGGCCCTCGGCGAGGCCGAGCGCGCCTATGCCGACCACCTGGCGGGACGGCTGCTTTCACCCGAGGCCCGCGCCCTGCTGCCCGCCGACCAGCAGCGGCCGCCTGCGGCCATCGAGGACCCGCTGGCGCGCCTGGTCGCGGCGGGTGTGGCCCTGCGCGCGGGCCGCGCCTCGCCCGAGACCCTGCAGCTCGCGGTGGACACCGCCTCTGCCCAGGGCTGGCGCAAGCCCCTGCTGGCGTGGCTGGGCGCGCAGGCGATGCGGGCCGAGCAGGCCGGCGACGCGGCACAGGCCCAGCGCCTGCGGCGGCGGATGGACCTGGTGTCCGGGCGCTAAAAGTCAAAAAACCCCCGGCGCCTTGCGGTCCGGGTTCGAGATCGAAAAAAAAAACCGGCACCTCGCGGTACCGGGTTCGCATTCGAAAAAAAACCCGGCACCTTTCGGTACCGGGTTTTCGTGGCGACGCGGATGGCTCCGCGCTGTCGCTCAGGGCTTGCTGGCCGTGGGGAAAGGCCAGGCGGCCTGGGGGCTCAGCGTGGTCTGCGCGGCAGGAGCCGGGGCTGCGGCAGCAGCAGGCTTCGCTTTCTTCGCAGCAGGCTTTTTCGCGGCTTTCTTGGCAGCGGGCTTTTTGGCGGCCTTTTTGGCAGCAGGCTTTTTCGCAGCCTTTTTCGCAGCGGCCTTCTTGGCAGGCTTCTTCGCAGCGGCCTTCTTCGCGGCGGGCTTCTTGGCAGCAGCCTTCTTCGCAGCAGGCTTCTTGGCAGCGGCCTTCTTCGCGGCGGGCTTCTTGGCAGCAGCCTTCTTCGCAGCGGGCTTCTTGGCGGCGACCTTCTTGGCGGCGGGCTTCTTGGCAGCCGGCTTCTTGGCGGCGACCTTCTTGGCGGCGGGCTTCTTGGCCGCAACCTTCTTCGCTGCCGGCTTCTTGGCGGCGGGCTTCTTCGCTGCGACCTTCTTAGCGGCCGGCTTCTTGGTGGCGGCCTTCTTGGCGGCCGGTTTCTTTGCAGTTGCCATTTCTATCTCCTGTTCAAGTTGATCAACATCAACGGAAGACACTCCAGAAAACCCCCGGGGGTCTCGGAGCGATCCATGTCGTTGGGCCGGGGCCCAGCGGCATGAACACTGTGGCCCGCGCGCTGCCGGCCTCTGTCGGGCCGGTCATGCGTGCGGGCGGATCCTGCTCAAACTCCAACGAGTCGCAGTTGCCTTGTCTCAATCCCAGGAAAGCGCGCCACCCGACTGGTACTCGATCACGCGGGTTTCGAAGAAGTTGCGCTCTTTCTTCAGGTCAATCATTTCGCTCATCCAGGGGAAGGGGTTTTCCTCGTTCGGGAAAAGCGCTTCCAGGCCGATCTGCGTGGCGCGGCGGTTCGCGATGTAGCGCAGGTAGCCCTTGAACATGGAGGCGTTGAGGCCCAGCACGCCACGCGGCATGGTGTCCTCGGCATAGCGGTATTCGAGTTCCACGGCCTTTTCGAACAGGGCCTTGATTTCGGCCTTGAACTCGGGGGTCCAGAGGTGGGGGTTCTCGAGCTTGAGCTGGTGGATCAGGTCGATGCCGAAGTTGCAGTGCATCGACTCGTCGCGGAGGATGTACTGGTACTGCTCGGCGGCGCCGGTCATCTTGTTCTGGCGGCCCAGCGCCAGGATCTGGGTGAAGCCGACGTAGAAGAACAGGCCTTCCATCAGGCAGGC
>JACCDG010274970.1_pt1 | contig 22537 bp, 20 predicted proteins | sample 7442471 | NCBI WGS metagenome assembly JACCDG01 (sample SAMN15323444, study PRJNA562643) | freshwater metagenome | isolation source: river surface water | place: USA:Blue River Watershed | collected 2017-08-17 | reverse complement strand
TTGCCAGCGCTGCCGCAGCAGTGCCAGCCCGTGTTGGCCAATTGCATGATTGATGGCCACGTCTTCATCGGCAATCTGTTGTGCCGCTTGCCATGCCGACGCTGCACGCTGCGCCGGCTGCAGCGCCAAAACCTGTTGGCTGACGCGTTGCAATGCCCAGCGTAGATTAACGGCGGTGGGCCGCGCCGCCTGCAACGTGTTGACTGCCTGTTGCAGCGCACGGTCGCTCGCGTCCTGCTGCAACGCCAGTGCCAGACCATATGCCGCTGTGGCGCCGATCAGCGGGGCGCCACGTACTGTCATGTCGTGGATGGCGCTGGCCACCGCATCCAGTGTCGCCAGGGTGGTGATCTCGAAGCGATGTGGCAACAGCCGCTGGTCGATGACCTGAATGCTATTGCCGGCATCACAGGGCCAGATGGTGCGAAAGGCTTGGCCGCCAATATTCATGCTGTATCAACTTTCAGAGTGAGCAAGCCGTATCAAGCCTTGGGTGGTGTTTCGCCACCCAGCGCCTCGATCAGCTCGGGCAGCAGCTTGTCCAGCTCACCACTCATGATCGCCAGATTGGCATCAAACTGTTCGTCGTCATCGACTGCACCTGCGCTCTTGGCCTCATCCTGCAGCAAGTCCAGGTAGCCCAGGCGACGGATCACCAGCTCTTCGGTCAGTACAAAACTCATGCGGTCAGCCCAGGTCAGCGCCAGTTTGGTCACGCATTTGCCGCTGGCGAGGTGGTTGCGCACTTCGTCGGTGTGCAGATCCTGACGCAGGCAGCGCACCACCGCACCGTCTTCTTCCGGCAGTTTCAGCTCGCACTCGTCTTCAATGCCGAAATTGCCAAATGCCTCGCCTTCAGTCAGCCAGCCGGTCATCACTACCTGCGGGCTCATTTGCGTCGACAGCGGCCGCACCGCCAGCGCTTCCACTGCCTTGCGCAGCCATTCCAGCAGCTCTTCGGCTTTTTTGGCCGAAGCCGAATCCACAATCAGCCAGCCTGATTGCGGCATCAGCATGGCGGTGGTCTTGCGGCGGCGGGTGAAGGCGCGTGGCAATAATTCGTCGGTCACGCGTTCGGTGATTTCCTTGCGCTCTTTCTTGCCAACCTTGCGGCTCTGCTGCTCTTCGATTTCCTGAATTTTCTGCTCGGCAAAATCGCGGATGACTGCGCTGGGCAGGATTTTTTCCTCGACACACAGGCTCACCAGCCAATTGCCGCCCACCGCATGCACAAAGGGTGTTGCCGCATGGCGAGCAGGCCGGCTGAAACCGATGCTCTGCCTTTCCATCTTGCCGACTGGCTGAAACTGCGTTGCTTCCAGCTTTTCCGACAGGGCGGCGGCATCCAGCGCAAACGGCTGAACAAAACGGTAAACCAGCAAATTACGAAACCACATTTAATACAGTCTCCAGTTGATTCAATATTATCCATCGGGGTTGCCAGCATCATCGTACGCATAGCCATGCCGGCCCGGCCTTTGTCGCGCAATTCAGCCTTGTGTTGCCTGATCCGGCTGGCCGGCGTTGCCATACAGCCGCTCCCACTCCGCCAGATCATGCCGGTATTTGGCCAGCTCTTCGGTATACAGATCCAAGATACACGGCTCGCAACCGCTATTGCAGCATTCTTCCGGTGCGGGGGATTCAGGCGCTTGCGGGCAGGGTGGTGGGGTAAGCATAGACAGGTTCTCGCATAAACAGAGGGCGCAAACAATTCCGCTCATTATATGTCGTGAAAGCCCGCCAACGTTGCCTGGTATGGCATCTCTACGCGACTGCTGCGCTATCTGCCTGAGTCGACGCGCATTATGCTTGTAAACTGTAATAAGGTACAGTATGCTGTATTCAAATACAGTAAAGGAGCAACCATGAAACATCAGACCCGTAGCGTATCTGCCTATCTGGAACACTTTGGCTTGCCTGTTGATAACGATGATGCCGCCTTTGTCTATCGGCTGGCGCTGGGCAGCGTAGGTGCTGTACTTGCCATGTTGTGGCTGGCGATGTTGCCGGCGTGGGCTGAAACCTTCATGCATTTGCACGCCGGCGCCGCAATCCAGATGTTGATTCTGTTATCGGCCGCAGTGATTGGTAGTGCTGCGGTCGTCTGCGGCCGGCTGGCCGTGCGTGGCCTGGCACGAAGCGTGGCTGACAGCGGCGCTGATGGCCTGATCAGTGCGGCCCGCGTAGCTGCACCAGCTTATGGTTTGACGTTGCGTCGCCTGAGCCTGTTCCAGCGCCGTACCCCGGCTCCGCAGCCTTGCCAGCGGCGACGTGGCTGATCCACTGCCGCCCGCCAATACTGGGCAAAAGCAACGGCTGCACATTAAACTTGCATCAATTCGATATTTGACTGGAAACAACCATGCTGACGGCAAGACAGACAGTAGTGCTGGATTTCATCAAGCAGTTTGCTGTAGAAAACGGCACCCCTCCCACTTTTGCCGAAATTGCGGAAGGGCTGGGTTTCAAATCGGTTAATGCCGCTGTCGAGCACGTCAAGGCACTGGCCAAGAAAGGCGTGCTGGAACTGCAATCCAACGTGGCGCGCGGCATTCGCCTGAAGCAGGAAGAGCTTGCCCCTGGCGTGCCCCTGGTCGGGCGCGTGGCAGCCGGTTCGCCCATTCTGGCCACTGAACATGTTGAATCGCGCTTCATGCTTGATCCTGCCCTGCTGGGCGGAGATGCCGACTATCTGCTGCGGGTGCGTGGCAACAGCATGATCAATGCCGGCATTCTCGATGGCGACCTGATTGCCGTACGGCAGACACATCAGGTGAAAGAGGGCCAGCTGGTGGTAGCGCGCCTGGGTGAAGACGTGACCGTCAAGCGTTGGCATCGTGAAGGTAAGCAGGTGCAGCTGATTGCCGAAAACCCGGATTATCCGCCGATCAATGTAGATCTGGAGCGAGATTCGCTGGAGATAGAAGGTGTGTGTATCGGTGTGATCCGGTCGCTGGGTATACATTAATGGCATAGTGGGCGCGCCGATTCTGGGCTGGTGTTTGAACCCGCTTGAATTCAGGTGCTTTTTTGCCTAGCCTGATGAGGTTGTTTCTGCTGTTCCTCCGCTGTTTGCCCTGTTTTGCTTACCCATATTGAGGAGTCTTGCGATGAAAAAACTTTTGTTGTCTTTGTTTGCTTCCCTGGCCTTTGTTTCCTCGGCTTTTGCCGCCGTGGATATCAATACCGCAACTCAGCAGCAGTTGGAGGCGCTGAACGGTATCGGCCCGGAAAAAGCCAAGGCGATTGTCGACTATCGACAGAAAAACGGCGCATTCAAGACAACTGAAGATTTGATGAAGGTGCCCGGCATCAAGGAAGGCACGTACAGCAAGATCAAGACTGAGGTGATGGTTGGTGGCAGGGCTGCGCCAGCAGCCGCAGCAGGTACAAACAAGGCCGCGCCTGCCGCCGCTGGCAAGCCGGCACCTGCAAACGCCCAGCCAGTCAAAAAATGACAATATTGGCCTTCAGGCTGCCAGAAAAACCCGCCAGATTGGCGGGTTTTGTTTTGTTGTGCACTGCAATTTGCTGCATTTGCCTATAGAATCGCCGCAACATTCCGCTTATCGCAAGAACATGTACAAAACGCTTGAAGATTTTATCGGCAATACGCCACTGGTGCGGCTGCAGCGCATGCCGGGCAACACATCCAATGTCATTCTGCTCAAGCTGGAAGGCAACAACCCGGCCGGTTCGGTCAAGGATCGCCCGGCATTTTCGATGATCAAGAAGGCTGAGGCCCGAGGTGAGATTCGCCCCGGCGATACGCTGATCGAAGCTACCAGTGGCAACACCGGCATTGCCCTGGCAATGGCTGCCGCGACGATGGGATATCGGATGGTGCTGGTGATGCCGGAACATCTGTCGATAGAACGGCGCCAGAGCATGGCGGCTTATGGCGCCGAAATCGTGCTGACGCCAAAGGCGATCGGTATGGAGGGCGCACGGGATGTCGCTGAAACCATGCGGCGCGAAGGTCGGGGGCTGATTCTGGACCAGTTTTCCAATCCGGATAATCCGCTGGCTCATTACGAAGGCACCGGCCCGGAAATCTGGCGCGATACGCAAGGCAGGATAAGCCACTTTGTCAGCAGCATGGGCACCACCGGCACCATCATGGGCACCGGAAAATATCTCAAGCAACAGAATCCGCAGATCGAGATTGTTGGTGTACAGCCGGTCGAAGGAGCGCAGATTCCGGGCATTCGCAAGTGGCCGCCAGAGTATGTGCCGTCGATTTGTGATTTTCAGCAGATTGACCGAATCATTGATGTCACCCAGCAGGAAGCTGAAGAGACGGCACGACGCATGGCGCGCGAAGAGGGCATATTTGCCGGGATTTCTTCTGGCGGGGCGCTGGCTGCAGCGCTGCGATTGTCGCAGCAGGTAGAGAATGCAGTGATTGTCTCGATTGTCTGCGATCGTGGTGATCGTTATCTCTCAACCGGGGTATTCCCGGCCTGACCGATTCCGGCAATCGGCTGTTGCGCCATATCGATGTTTATAGGGAGGTATCATGACCAAAGATATTCACGATGCGCTGCAGATACTGATCAAGGCCGAGCTGGCCAGTAGCTGCCCGTTGCAGCACAAGCCGGTGGTTACGGTGTCGCATGACTACGGCAGTGGCGGGCGGGAAATTGCCAGGGTGCTGGCAGACGCGCTGGGTGTACCTTGTTACGACCAGCAACTGGTGGACGCGATTGCTGCCAGCTCCGGCATCGATGCCGAGCTGCTCATCCGGCTGGATGAGCAGGCGCAAATGCACTGGACGCAATGGCTGCATGGTTTCAAGTCGCTGCATCGACTGGAGCAGGCGCAGTATTACCGTCATCTGGTTAATCTGTGCCTGAATATACTGCATTCCGGTGGAGTCATCGTCGGGCGCGGTGCGCACATCATTCTCGCCAATCACCGCGTGTTTCGCCTGCGGCTGGTTGGCACCCTTGAACATTGTGCCGCACGGATTGCCAGCCGCGAGCACATCGAATTCAGTGTGGCGCGGGAGAAGGCCGCACAAGCCAATCAATGCAAGCAGCAGTTCATCTGGGACTACTTCCGTCAGCAACTGGATGATCCGCGCCTGTTTGATCTGGTTGTCAATTCCGACCGGCTGGAGATTGAACGCCAGTTGCCGACGTTGCTGGACGCCATTCGCGCCTTCGATGCGAGGCAGCATTGAGCTCCGATCCGCAAGGGCGTTGCCTGCAGCTGAACATTGTTTCCGTGACCGGGCTGATCTATCAGGGCAGGGCACGTTTTGTTTCGTTGCCCGCGCGCGAGGGCGAGATTGGTGTGTTGCCGCAACATGCGCCGATGCTGACCATGCTGCGGCCCGGCAATGTGCGTATTCATGCCGAATCCGGCCTGGTTGAGCTGATCTACATTACCGGCGGGCTGGTGGATGTCCGGCCGGATACGGTGTGTATTCTTTCCGACGTGGCGTTTCGCACCGAGCAAAGCGAGAAACTGGCGGCGCAACACGCGTTGGCGGTAGCCGAAAAAGCCATGCGTGATGGCTTGCCGATAGATGACATCGCCAAGGCGCATGCGCGGCTGCAGGCAGAATTATCCTTGTTGCCGATGCCACCGCTTGTCCGTTCACGTACGTGATTGCCCACATGAATCTTGAAACCCTGATCGGCATGATTGCCGGCCTTCTGACGACCATCGCCTTCGTGCCTCAGGTGCTGCAGATTTACCGATCCCGTTCGGCCAGGGACATTTCGCTTGGCATGTATGCCATTTTTGTTTCGGGCGTGCTGCTGTGGCTGATTTATGGCTGCATGATTGGCGCATTGCCGGTGATTGTGGCCAATGGCGTGACATTGCTGCTGGCAGCGGCGATTCTCGTCGGCAAGTTGCGCTTCGGCTGAGTTGTGCCGAATTGAATCAGTTGCTGGTCAATGTGCGGTAAAATCGCCGGTTTTCCGACGCTTTAGCAGCCCTTATGCCTGTTGCCAATATTGAATCGCTAGACCACGAAGGGCACGGTATTGCCCGTGCCGATGGCAAAACCCTGTTTATCGACGGCGCCCTGCCGTTTGAACAGGTGGTTTATCAGTCTTACCGCAAGAAACCCAATTTCGAAAATGCGCAGACCATTCAGGTGTTGCGCGAAAGCTTTGTGCGCACCAAGCCACAGTGCCCGAATTTTGGCGTATGTGGCGGCTGCTCCATGCAGCATATGGAGGCCACGGCACAGGTGGCGGCCAAGCAGCGGGTGCTGGAAGACAATCTGTGGCATATCGGCAAGGTGCGCGCGGAATCGTTGCTGCCGGCGATTTATGGCCCGAGCTGGGGCTATCGCTACCGCGCACGCATGTCGGCACGTTATGTGGCCAAAAAGGGTGGCATGCTGGTTGGTTTCCATGAAAAACGCTCCAGCTTTATTGCCGACATGACCGAATGCCATATCCTGCCGGCACGGATTTCGGCGCAATTGCCGGCCTTGCGCGAGCTGATCGGCCAACTCAGCATTTTCGACCGCATGCCGCAAGTGGAGCTGGCGATTGGTGACCAGGTGGACGTGATGGTGCTGCGCATCATGGAGCCACTGAACGAAGCCGACGAGCAACTGCTGCGCGACTATGCCGAGCAGCATCGCGTGCAGTTCTGGTTGCAGCCAAAAGGCCCGGACACCGCTTATGCGTTTTATCCGCTGGATGCGCCGGCACTGACTTATTCCCTGCCGGAATTCAGGATTGTGATGCCGTTCCGCCCGACCGAGTTTACCCAGGTCAATCCGCAGATCAATCAGGTGTTGGTCAGCCGTGCGCTGCGTCTGCTTGATCCGCAACCAGGTGAGCGGATTGCCGACATGTTCTGCGGCCTGGGCAACTTTACCCTGCCGATCGCCCGCCGTGGTGCAACCGTGCTCGGCATGGAAGGCAGTCAGGGGCTGGTGGAGCGTGCGCGGGAAAATGCCGCGTTGAATGGCCTGGCGGAAGTCACCGGGTTTCAGGTTGCCAACCTGTTTGAAATGACCGAAGAGACACTGGCGCAGCTCGGGCCTTTCGACAAAATGCTGATCGACCCGCCGCGCGATGGCGCCATTGAGCTGATCAAGTCGCTCGGCGAGAACGGCCCCTCGCGCATTGTTTATGTCTCGTGCAGCCCCTCCACACTGGCGCGTGACGCCGGTGTGCTGGTCAATACCAAAGGTTATCGCCTGCTGCAGGCGGGGGTGGTGAACATGTTCCCGCACACTGCCCATGTGGAATCGATTGCCGTCTTCGAGCGCTGATTCATCATGTAGATGGTGACGGTAGTGTGACATTCATGCCACATTGCTGTCGCCATGTCGTGTTTCTGCATCAAATCAAAGTCGCTGGCCCGGTGTGCTACGTTACAATTCGGGGCGATCCAAACTCCTTTCGTGATGACTCTTCAGCAAAAAATAGCGATGTTCGTGCGCCACTTTGGCAAGCGGCTTATGGTCTGGTTTCTGCGGGCCATGCGCTGGCACGCACGCTTGCTGGCAAAGCTGCTGGTGCTGGCGGGCGTTGTTGCGGCGCTCATCTGGGCAGGCGCTACATTCTGGCTGTTTCCGTCGGTCGACAATTACCGGCAGGATGTGTCGCAGCTGGCCGGGGAGTTGTCCGGCTTGCATGTCAGCATCGGCCATATCCAGGCTGGCTGGGAGGACTTCGACCCGGCGTTTCGCCTGAGTGACGTAACGCTCTACGATCAACAGGGACAGCCGGCATTACATCTGGATCGGGTGCGGGCAAATTTGTCCTGGCTCAGCCTGCTGGTGTTCGAGGTACGTTTCTCGCGGATTGTGCTCGATACGCCCGAGCTGGTTCTGAAGCGTGACCGGCAAGGGCTGATTCATCTCGCCGGCCTGACTCTGAATGGCCCCGGAGAAGGCCGTTTCGGCAACTGGATACTGCGGCAGCACCGCATCGATATCGACCAGGGGCGAATTGTCTGGATCGACGCCAGGCCAGGTGTACCGGCGCTGCAAATCGAACAGGTGCGCCTGCGTATCAACAACCTGTTCCGCGTTCATCGCATTGAATTGAGCGGCACGCCCCCAACACATCTCGCTTCGGCCGTCAGCCTCAATGGCACGCTGCGGGGCAGCAACCTGAATCAGCTGCAGGATTGGTCCGGAGATCTCAAACTGGACCTGGCCTATGCCGATGTTGCCGCCTGGCGCCCCTGGTTGCCGCTGCCCAAACAATTGCTGCAAGGGCGCGGAGGTGTCAGCACCTGGTTTGCCTTCAGGCAACAACAGCTGGAACAAGGCGTGCTGCAGCTGAATGTATCGGATGCCTTGCTGCAGTTCCAGCCAAGCCTGCCGGTGCTGCGGGTCAGTCGACTGCAGGGCAGGGCCACGCTCGGCACCAGGGACGGTGAAAACTCGCTGTTGCTGCAGGATGTGGTGTTGAGCCTGGGGGAGGGGCAACGCCTGCAGCAGGGCCGGCTGTTGCTGGAACGCCAGCTGGACGCTGCGGGGCAACTGGCTGCGCTCGAACTGTCTGCCGATGAACTGAAACTGCACGACTGGCTGAAGCTTGCTCCCTATCTACCCTTGCCGGACAGCGTTGCCGGCCAATTGCACGGCTTGCAGGCACGGGGTCTGTTGCGGCAATTCAAATTGTCGTGGCTGAAGCCATCGCAGCCCGGCCAGTCATTTGAAATCAGTAGCAGTTTCAACAATCTTTCCTTGCTTCCTCCCAAGCCCGGCAGCGGTGTTGATAACCTGTCGGGCAATCTGGTGCTGGGCAGCAAGGGCGGCGCGCTCAATCTGGATTGCCAGTCGTGTTCACTGATTTTGCCGGAATTGTTTGTTGACGATCTGCGGTTTGCGCGCCTGCAGGGAAAAGCCCGCTGGCAGCGTGCCGCAACTGGCTGGAAAGTCGATATCAGCCAGCTGCGGATGAGCAACGCTGATGTCAGCGGTGTGCTCAGTGGCAGTTACACCAGCGCCGCGCAAGGTGCCGGTGTAGCCGACCTGCGCGCCGAATTGCTGAACGGCCGTGCCGATGCCGTTTGGCGCTACATACCGCTGACCGTTGGTGACGCTACCCGTTCCTGGTTGCGCAGCAGCCTCAAGGCGGGTACCGCCAGCAGGGCGGTGATGGTGCTGCAGGGCGCGCTCGACGATTTTCCGTGGGACAAGAAGCCAACCGGGCGTTTCCGGGTGGATGTGGATGCCCACGATGTGGATCTGGATTACGCCGATGATTGGCCGATGATTGCCCGGATTGGTGCCAGCCTGGTATTTGAAGGTGATCAGCTGCTGATTCATGCCAAACAGGGCAATCTGATGGGCGTGCGGCTGGGTCGGGTGCAGGCGCAGATTCCCTCGCTGGATCGCGGCGATCGCCTGCTGATCGACGGTGAAACCCAGGGGCCGCTGATCAACTATCTGCGTTTTGTTGACGCCAGCCCGGTGAACACCGCGCTGGCCGGCTTTACCAATGGCACCGGTGGCACCGGTGATGCCCGGCTGCGTCTGAAACTCGACGTGCCCCTGGACGATGCCGATGGCACCCGTGTCAATGGCCAGCTGATGTTCGCCGGCAACCAGCTGTATCTGGGTCGGGGCATTCCATCGCTGGAGCAGGTGCACGGCAGCGTACATTTTACCGAGCGCAGCCTCAGGGTGCCTGCGGTGACGGCACGTGGGCTGGGGGGCAAGCTGACATTGACCGGTGACACAGCTGCCGATGGCAGCATTCAGTTGCAGGCTGCCGGCAACGCCACCGTAGCCGGGCTGTCTCAAGCCTATCCCGACCCGGTCTGGCGTTATGCACGCGGCGATGTGCGTTATAGCCTGGGCATTAACGCGCGCAAGGGCAATGCCGACTGGTGGCTGGAAAGCAATCTGCAGGGCGCGCAACTGGATTTGCCGCCGCCGCTGCGCAAGCAGGCTGGCGACAGCCGCCCGCTGCGTATCCAGATGCGTGCGGTGAATGATGAGCAAAGCCGCTGGCAGATTCGTTATGACCGTGCGCTGCTGGCTGATTTGCTGTATCAGCAGCGGCGCCTGCTGCGTGGTGCGCTGACCCTTAACCCCGCTGCTGAGGCGGGTGGACGCAGTGGTGCGGTTATTTCCCAGCTGCCTGGCAAGGCAGGCCTGGCGCTGAGTGGCAATCTGCCGTATGTCGGCGTGGATGCCTGGACACCCTTGCTCGGCATGCTGGGCAGCGCCGGGGGCGGCAGCGTGAATGTGAATGATTTCCGCATCGGCCAGCTTGATCTGTATGGCAAACGTTTGAACGACCTGCGTCTGTGGGCCGGCTCTGATGGCCAGGTCTGGTCAGGGGCGGTGCAGAGCCGCGAGTTGAACGGCTCATTCAGCTACAGCGATCAGGGGCCGGGGCGCCTGACTGCACGCCTGAAGCGTCTGAACCTGCCTCTGCAGGAGCCGCCTGCCGCCGAATCCCCGGCTGTGGCGGCAGAGCGCGGTAACCCCTCTTGGCCGGTTGTGGATGTTGAAATCGAGAATTTGCAATATAAAGAAAGAAGCCTCGGCAGACTGGAGCTGAAAGCCGCACCCAAAGGCGAGCTGCTGCAGATCGAGCGTTTTGCGACGATTGCCGCCGACGGGCGCATGGAGCTTGACGGCAGTTGGGATTATCGCAGCCGGGTGCCCGGTTCAAAAATGAATGTGCGCCTGGAAAGTGATGATGTCGGCAAGTTTCTCGGCCGTTTTGGCCTGGCCGATACCGTGCGCCGTGGTGGGGCAAAAATATCCGGTCAGCTGACCTGGGTTGGTAGCCCGTATGCACCTGATCTGGCAAGCCTGAGCGGCAGTTTCGAGCTGGAGGCGAAAAGTGGCCAGTTTGCCAAGGTCGAGCCCGGCGTCGGCAGGCTGCTGGGCATTGTCAGCCTGCAGGCACTGCCGCGGCGGATGACGCTGGATTTTCGCGATGTGTTCAGCGAGGGCTTCGCGTTTGATGCGATTGCCGGGCGTTTTGATGTCAACCGCGGCGTGATGCATACCGACAACTTCAGCATCGTCGGCCCGGCTGCGGTGGTGAGCATGAAAGGCGACATCGACCTGCTGAACCAGTCGCAATTGCTGAATGTGAAAGTGGTACCGGTGATTGGCGACGGCGTATCAATTGCCGCAGGTTTTGTGGTTAGCCCGGTGATTGGCCTGACCGCATTGGTGCTGCAGAAAATGTTGAAAGACCCGCTGGGCCAACTGATGGCTTATGAATATCGTTTGAGCGGGAAATGGCAAGACCCGAAGGTTGAGAAACTGGGGAGTGCCGTATTGAATTCCGGCAAGGATGCCGCGGCTGAGGCTGCCAGGAATAATTCGCCCTACAGCAACTGAGGATTCACACGATGTCGACCCGCGCACGCAGTGCCAATGCCAGCAAGAAAACCCGCTCCGGCGCCGCAACCGCCGCATTGCGTGTAGCAGCCATCCAGATGGCGTCTGGTCCGAGTGTCGCGGCCAATCTTTCCGAAGCAGAAATGCTGCTGGAAATGGCCGCACGACAGGGCGCGAAACTGGCTGTGCTGCCGGAGTATTTTGCCATCATGGGCATGCGGGACACCGACAAGGTTGAAGTCCGCGAAGTCGACGGCAAGGGGCCGATTCAGCGCTTTCTGGCCGAGCAGGCCAAATTGCACGATATGTGGATTGTCGGCGGATCGGTGCCGCTGGCATGTGATTCACCGGACAAGGTGTTCAACAGCTGTCTGGTGTACGACAACAAGGGCAAGCGTGTCGCCCGTTATGACAAGATGCACCTGTTCGGCCTGCAGATGGGCATGGAGCAGTATCAGGAAGAACGCACCATCCAGCCCGGCAAGCAGGTGGTTGTGCTGGATACGCCATTTGGCCGCCTGGGGCTGTCGATTTGTTACGATCTGCGTTTTCCCGAGTTGTATCGGGCGATGCATCCGGTGGATCTGATCGTGGTGCCGTCGGCATTTACCGAAACCACCGGCAAGGCACACTGGGAGGTGCTGGTGCGGGCGCGGGCGATCGAGAATCTGGCTTATGTCATCGCTGCAGGGCAGGGGGGCTATCATCTCAATGGCCGCGAAACCCACGGCAACAGCATGATTGTGGACCCCTGGGGCGTAGTGCTGGATCGATTGCCGCGCGGCTCCGGGGTGGTGATTGCCAATATCAATCCCGAGTACCAGCAACGCCTGCGTGACAGTCTGCCGGCGTTGCAGCACCGCAGCCTGTAATCATGCGGATTTTTGCTTCCGACCCGGCTCATTTTGCTGCCAGCCAGCTGCGCTTCTTGCTGTTGCTGCGCCGCTACTGGTGGTTGCTGTTGCTGCTGAGCCTGGCGCTGCTGTTGCATACCATGCGCAATGCCCCGGTATTGCCGCTGCTGGTTGTCGCGTCTTTGCTGGTCGGCGCCGGCAGTTATTTCCTCCTGCTGCGCTTTGACCTGACGCTGAATCATGCCAGCGTGGCATTCGGACTGCTGATTTTCATGGCCATGTGGCCGGTCAAGCATCTTTCCGGTGCGGTGCTGCTGGGTTGGGAGATGCAACTGTTGCTGACCCTGCGCTACCTTGCCGGTATTTTTATTGCCTGGAGCGTGGCAGTGCCGTTTACCCGGCACAGCATTAACAGGTTAATATCGCAGAAAACCCTCTATCTGCAGCAGGGCGAGCCGGAGACACCGGAATACCAGCCGCTGCGGCCCACACTGGATTTTGCCCGATTGCGCCGTCATCGCGATCGGCTGGAGTAATCATCATGAATCGCCACACTGTCACTGCAACTGAAAGCGGCATTTACATGCCCGGCCAGCAGTCTCTCTACAACACCGCGCATGCCTGCCTGTTGACACCATACGGCCTGGATGACCGTCAGCTGGACGATGTTTTTGCCCAGATCATGACCCATCAGGTGGATTACGCCGATCTGTATTTTCAGTACAGCCGGGCCGAGGGCTGGAGCCTGGAAGAAGGCATTGTCAAGTCCGGCAGCTTCAACATCGATCAGGGCGTGGGAGTCAGGGCTGTTGCCGGGGAAAAAACCGCCTTTGCCTATTCCGATGATATCAGCCTGCCGGCACTCTCGCAGGCGGCACAAGCGACACGTGCCATTGGTCGCCAGGGGGCCGGGCGGGCGCTGGGCGTGCTCACCAAGCCTGCTGCCCGAGAGCTGTATTTGCCAAACGATCCGATTGCCAGCCTGGCCGATGCCGACAAGGTGGCCTTGCTGGAACGCCTGGAACAGATTGCCCGCAGTCTGGATAGCCGTGTCACACAGGTGATGGCGCATCTGGCTGCCGAGTACGAAGTGGTGCTGATTGCCCGCCATGATGGCCTGCGTGCGGCAGACATCCGGCCGCTGGTGCGGCTTGGTTTGCAGGTGATTGTTGAATCGGGGGGGCTGCGTGAGCAGGGTAGCGCCGGCGGCGGTGGCCGTTTTGATTACGCCTACTTTACCGATGACGTGTTGCGCGACTATGCGCAAAAAGCGGTGCATCAGGCCGTCGTGAATCTCTCTGCCAAGCCCGCTCCGGCAGGTGAAATGACGGTTGTGCTGGGTGCCGGCTGGCCGGGCATCCTGTTGCATGAGGCGATTGGCCATGGCCTTGAAGGTGATTTCAACCGCAAGGGCAGCTCGGCCTTTTCCAACCGTATCGGCGAAAAAGTGGCAGCATCAGGCGTCACCGTTGTGGATGATGGCACCCTGGCCCGCCGCCGTGGCTCGCTCAACGTCGATGACGAAGGCAATCCGACACAGTGCACGGTGCTGATCGAAAATGGCGTGCTGAAAGGGTATCTGCAGGACTCGCTGAATGCCCGTCTGATGGGGGTGCCGGTAACCGGCAATGCCCGGCGCGAGAGTTATGCGCATATTCCGATGCCGCGCATGACCAACACCTACATGCTGAACGGCGACAAATCGCCGGAAGAAATCATCGCCTCGGTTAAACATGGCATCTACGCTGCCAATTTTGGTGGTGGTCAGGTCGATATCACCAGCGGCAAGTTTGTCTTTTCTGCCGCAGAAGCCTACATGATCGAGGATGGCAAGATCAGCTATCCGGTAAAAGGTGCCACCTTGATTGGCAACGGCCCTGATGTGCTGACCCGTGTCAGCATGATCGGCAACGACATGCAGCTCGACCCCGGTGTCGGTACTTGCGGCAAAGAGGGGCAGAGTGTGCCGGTTGGCGTCGGCCAGCCCACCTTGCGTATTGACGGCGGCCTGACAGTGGGCGGCACCGGCTGACACCTGGCTGTGTGGGAATCTGAAAAAAGCCCATGCAAATGGGCTTTTTTCTTTTCTACAGGCAGGTTGCTGTGCCTTGATCCGGCTGATTGACCGCCCCTGTGCCTATTTCAGCCTGACGCCGGAGAAGCGTGCCAGCTGTTCTTGCTGCCCGGCCATGCGCAGGCGCAATACTGCCTGATACGTGCCCGGAGGCAGCGACGGGATGTTGCCGCGTAACAGGTTGGCACCTGCCGGCTGCAGGCGGACCTGCTGGCGAGCCGGGCCGAGCAGGGTCAGCTCGGCACTGCTGCCCTTGACCGCCAGCGCCTTGTCCGCATGATCACTGACATAGACGCTTGCCTGGTTGGTCTGCAGTACCAGCTCCACATGGTAGGCACCGGCCATGCGCAACATGCCGCCATTGGGCGCCTTCATTGCATCCAGTGTGGCGTTGTCGTGGGCCAGCAGCATTTTGCCCGGCAGCATGGCAAGCAGGGTGATAACAATTAACACGTAGCATTTCATCTGGTTTTCCTCTCGTATCAATAAGTCTGGCCGGAAGCGGCCTGCAGGCGCTGCAGTGGGCGCAGGCCGTAACGCTGGAACAGGATCGGGGTGATAAAGGCATCCAGCAGTGTGGATGAGGCCAGCCCGCCAAAAATCACTACCGCCACCGGATGCAGGATTTCCTTGCCCGGTGCATCGCTGGACAAGACCAGCGGCAAGAGTGCCAGTGCCGCCACCGAGGCTGTCATCAGTACCGGTGTCAGGCGCTCCAGCGCACCTTGGAGCAATAGCTCGCGGGTTTGCCACTGGCCTTTCTCGCGTGCCAGATTCAGATAATGGCTGACCTTGAGAATGCCGTTGCGCGAGGCAATGCCGGTAAGGGTGATGAAGCCGACCAGGCTGGCCACCGACAACGGAGCGCCGGCAAGCCACAGGCCGACCACTCCGCCGATCAGTGCCAGCGGCAGGTTGGCCATCACGATCAGGCTCAGCGCCATCGAGCGGTAACGCTGGTATAGCAGCAGGTAGATCATCACGATGGCAATGGCCGCAAGCATTGTAATCAGCCGCATTGCCTGCTGCTGGGCCTGAAACTGCCCCTCGATGCGCACATGGTAGCCAGCCGGCAGGCTGAGGCTGTTGATCTGCGCATTGATCTGCTGCAGCAGGCCACCATTGTCGTTGCCGCTACTGTTGGCAGAAATGACAATGCGGCGCTGGCCATTCTCGCGGCCGATCTGGTTCGGGCCATCGGTTTCAACCGGCTCGGCCAGCCAGCGCAACGGTACTTTTCCCTGCGGGGTATCGATCAGCAAATCAGGCAGGCGCAAGGGATCGCGCTGTGTTTCTGCCAGCCGCAGCAGCAGGTCAAAGCGCCGGTTCTCGTCGAGAATCTGGCCAATGACACGGCCGCCCAGAACCGTTTCCAGTGTTTCGTTAAGCTGCGCCGGGGTAATGCCATAGGCACTGGCACGCGCACTGTCGACGCGGATCTGCAGCTGTGGAATGCGGGTCTGTTTTTCGGTTTGCAGGTCGGTCAGGCCTTGCAGCGTGGCAAGTTTCTGCTGCAGGTTGGCTGCCAGCGCGCTGAGTGTGTCGGTATCCGGGCCGAAAATCTTGATCGCGATCTGCGCCCGAACCCCGGACAGCAGATGATCCAGCCGGTGTGAAATCGGCTGGCCGATACTGACCGATGCCGGCAGCACGGACAGTCGCTGGCGGATATCGGCGATCACTTCGCTGCGCGGGCGGGCGCCATCTTCGCGAATATCGACGTCGACCTCGCTGGTGTGCACCCCTTCTGCATGTTCATCCAGCTCGGCCCGGCCTGTGCGCCGCCCTACCAGCCGGGCCTCGGGCACCTGTTGCAGCAGGATTTCCGCCAACTGGCCAACGCGGCTGCTTTCATTCAGGCTGGTGCCTGGCTGCACCATCACACTGATGGTCAGCGTGCCTTCATTAAACGGTGGCAGAAAGCTGCGTGGCAAGCCAAGCAGCAGTACAACACTGACAATGCTGGCCATGGCCACGCTCAGCAACCAGCGGCGCGGATGTTGCAGCGCGTGGTCGAGAGCGTGCTGGTAATGCCGTTTCAGCCAGCGCTGCAGCGGCGTATCGTGACTGCCCAGGCTGTGTTGGTCGCGCAGCAGGTAATAGCACAAGACCGGCGTCACGGTGATCGACACCAGCAGGCTGGCGAGAATCGACACGATATAGGCCACACCCAGCGGTGTGAACAGCCGCCCCTCGATGCCGGGCAGGGCAAACAACGGCACAAACACCAGAATCACGATCAGGGTGGCGTTGACAATCGCCGTACGAACCTCCAGCGATGCCTGCAATATGACCTGCAGCCGGGGCTGGGGGGTGGCGCTGTGTGCATTCAGGCGCAGGCGTCGCAGCACGTTTTCGACATCCACCACCGCATCGTCCACCAGTTCGCCAATCGCAATCGCCAGGCCGCCGAGTGTCATGGTGTTGATGCTCAGGCCAAACCATTTGAACACCACCACCGTGGTCAGCAGCGAGAGCGGAATAGCCGTCAGCGAAATCAGCGTGGTGCGTCCATTCAGCAAAAAGGCAAACAGCACCACGGCCACCAGGATTGCGCCATCGCGCAGTGCTTCGGCGACGTTGCCGATGGCATGCTGGATGAAATCCGCCTGGCGGAACAGCACCACCGGCCGCGCCATGTCTGTCGGCAGGCGCAGCTTCTGCAGGTGCTGCTCAACCTGTTGCGTCAGCTGGATCGTGTCTGCACCCGGTTGTTTTTGCACCGCTACAATCACCGCCGGTTTACCGGCAAAGCCGGCATCGCCGCGCTTGATGCGTGCCGCGTAGTCGACACTGGCCACCTGCCGCAACGGAATCGGGTGCCCCTCGCGATAGGCCACCGTCAGGTTGCGCAAGTCTTCCAGCCTGACACTGCGGCCAATGTTGCGGATCAGCCATTCGCGGGACTGGTTGTCGATATAACCACCACTGGTGTTGCTGCCGAAACCGCGCAGGGCCTGCTCGATGTCGGTCAGCCCCAGTTGCAGGCCGCGCAGCCGGTCCAGATCCGGCGCAATGCGGAACTGCCGCACCTCGCCGCCAATCGGAATGATATTGGCAACCCCCGGAATGCTCAGCAGCGACGGGCGCAGCACCCAGTCAGCATATTCGCGCACTGCCATCGGCGATGACGTGCCTTCCGACAGTGGCAGCGCAATCAGCATGATTTCACCCATCAACGAAGACAGGGGTGCCATTTGTGGCGCTGCGCCGCGTGGCAACTGGCTGCCGAGGGTGGTCAGCCGTTCGGCCACCAGTTGCCGGTTGCGATAGGGGTCGCTGCCCCATTCGAACTCCAGGTAGACAATCGACAAACCCACTGCCGATACCGAGCGTATCCGGGTGATGCCCGGCAGGCCGTTGGCGGCGGTTTCCAGCGGCTGGGTCAGCAATTGCTCCACTTCCTCGGGTGCCAGGCCTTCCGCCTCTGTCATGATGGTGACGACAGGCTTGTTCAGGTCAGGAAAAACATCCACCTTCAGCGTTGGCAGATACCAGCCGCCGTAAAGCATCAGGCCGAAGGCGAAAATCAGCACCAGCAGGCGCTGCCTGAGGCTGCTGGCTACGATCAGATTGAACATGGGCCGGCTCCTAGCGAATCTGCGCCAGCAGGCTTGCGCCGCTGATCACCACGCGTGCACCCTGCGGCAGGCCGCTGGCCAGCAAACGGCCATCATGGCCGGGCTGCGGGCTGACGCGCAGCGGCACAAATCGCTCCGGCTGCTGGTGTAGCCACACCATCCGGTTGCCATTTGCATCGCGGCTGACAGCGCTGGTGGGCAACAAGGCGCCGGCCTGCTTGCCGCTCACCTGAATCTGAACCTCAACACGGGTGCCGATTGCCAGATCGTGCTGCTGCCCCTGCAGTCGGAATATCAGCGGTCGTGCCTGATCGCGCAATACACCGCTGCTGCCCAGCCACTGCAGCTCGATACGCCGGCCATCGGCCGTGTTGGCATGGGCTGCCTGCATTTGCCGTGGCAGTGCCGGGTCGAAGCTCACCACTTCCACCCACAGGCTGCGTGGATCAACAATTTCAAACAAGGTATCGCGCAGATCAACAACCTGCCCCGCCAGCGCCTTGCTGCCGCTGATCACACCGTCGAGCGGGGCTTTCAGCGGCTGGCGCGCGCGTGCCTGGCGGTAGGCCGCAATCTTCTGCTGCTGGGTGTCGATGTCGATTTTCAGCAGATCCAGCTGTTGCTGTGATACATGCGGGCGCAGATTGGTCAGCCGCTGCAAATCCTGCTCGGCCTGGCGTTGTCTGCCGATGGCATCCGCAAGGCCGGCGTCAATGCTGGCACTGTCGGCGGCGTTGGGCTGCGGCAGTAACCAGCCGAGTATCTGCCCCTGTCTGACCTGCTGGCCGATACCGGGCAGGCCGCCTGCAGGCGGCAACAGCAGCCCCGGTTGGCTGGCCTGCACCACGCCATTGGCATTGCTGGCGGCAATCAGGTGCCCGGCAAGGGTAACGGTTTGAGGTTGTGGCCTGTTGTCGACGAGCTGGGTGCGGATATCCAGCTGCCGTTGCAGTGGTTTGGGCACAAACAGCGCACCGTCCGGCAGGCGCTCGGCGCGCTCCTGCACCGGGTTGGCAGTATTAACGGCCGCACGAGCAGGGGGCGGCGTTGGCGCCGGCTGGTGGTCGTGCCCTTCGTGGGCGCCCAGCGGAGCAGCCAGCAAGGCCAGCCCCATGGCCAGAATCCGTGTTTTCATGCCGAAGCCCTCCGCTGCCCTTGTTTACGCCAGAACCAGAATGCCGCCAGCAGCAGGCCGGCGAGCAGGCCGCCCGCAGCTGCCCGGCGTGAGGCTGGCCAGGGCGGGTGTGGCTCGTTCGCGTGTGTATCCGCAGCATCCGCGTGATGGGTGTATTCGACTGACAGTAGTTCGTTGAGCTGGGGTGATTCGACACTCAGCACCAGCAGATGCCTGCCCGGTTGCGACAGCCAGGGGGCATCCAGCAGATAGTGATCGCCATTGGCGCGGGCGATGCCGGTTTTTCCGTTGGCTTCCAGCGATACCCTGGCCTGGCGCAGCGGCTGATTGTTGTCGTGATGATCCAGATACAGCTGCCAGTGTGTTCCCTGGTGGATGGCAACCAGCTCCAGTTTGTCGCTGCCGCCATAAAATCGGGCGGCAAGCGGATTGCTCAATGCCGGCGGCTGCTCGGCATGGTCGTGGCCTTCATGCGCGCCGGCGGCGGCACACAGGCCAGAAAGCAGCAGACAGATGGTCTGACGCAACATGGTAAAACTCCAGAATTCGCTTGATCAGGTATGAAACAGCCAGCAAAGGCAGGCAAGCCCTGCGGCTGTACGCGGCGATGGCGGCGCTGAGTGTTTCGGCTGGCTGGATGGGCGACAGTGCCGCATGGCGCAGCACGCAATCTGCACAGCCGATGGATCAGGGCCGGAAAGTCTCAGCGGGGAGGGTGGTAGACCGGCGCAGGTGCCAGTGAGCTGAAATTCAGGGTTGGTGGCTGGGCCCGCACCGAGGTGCCGGGCAATTGTGGCGAGCGAGCCTGCTGCAAGGGCAACAGCGGTGCCGCACACAACTGGCAGGAATGGCAGTGATCACAGCCTGCCGGAGCCTGGCCGGGGCCGCCACAATCGGTATCGGCAGCCGGCATGCTGTTGCTGTCGGCATGGCAATGCGCCATGCCGGCATGGGCCGCCAAGCCCGCAACGGGCTGCAGATCAGCCTTGCCGTTGAAAGCAGCAAGTGCTTGCAGCGGTAACAGGCACATCAGCAGAAACAGCCAGCATTTAGCCATGGGTGAACAGGATATGTGGTGAATCGATTGTATTTGCGAAAAATGGCATTTTGAATCACGCTTGACGCTCATTTCGCCAATGCCATCCGGCAAACTATAACACGCTGTTTTGTGCTTGTCCGTGCCCTGCGCCGGATTGGCAAGTTTGCTGCATGATCACGATGGGCTTTTCTATCCATAATCCAACCCGGCTTCTGTCTACTGCCAGCACCACACCCTTTGGCCCGCACCAGCGGCGCCGGTTGTTTTTGCTGCTGGCGTGCGGGCTGCTGCTGTTGCTGCTGTCCGCCGTGCTGGATCAGCGCTGGTGGTTGCTGCCTGCTGCCTTGCTGCAGATCGGGCTGGGTATCTGGTTGTGGCGAGCGGCTGCCCCGGTGACGGATACCAGCACACAGCAGGCGCAGCAGGCGCTGCAGCAGATCGAGCAACTGGAGCTGACGCGTTATCGGCAACTGGTGCAGTTTGCCAACGATATTTTCAGCTGGCATGCGGCCGATGGCAGCGTGTTGTATATCTCGCCCAACTGTCGCCGGCTGCTGGGCCACGAACCTGCCGAACTGCTCGGCCAGAACCTGTTCCGGCTGATTCATCCGGACGATCTGGCCAATGTGCATCTGGCGCGCGCCGATCTGCTGGCAGAAGGTTCGCCCGTGCCGGTCACTTTCCGCATTGCCAACCGCGAAGGCGTGTGGGTGTGGCTGGAAATGTTTGCCCGCCTGTTTCAACTGGGTGAAGGGCAAACGCGCATCGTTGGCGTGTGCCGGGACATTTCGCTGCGTCGCGATGCTGAAGCCTTGCTGCGTGAATCCGAACGCTTCAAGGCCTTGTTCGAGCTGGCGCGTGACGGCTTGCTGCTGGTTGACGCCAAGGGACGGGTGGTCGAGGTCAACCGCGAGGCAGCCCGTGAACTGGGTTATCACCGCATGCATTTGATCGGCATGCCATTGACCAACTTGCTCGCGCCCGGCAATGAAGGTAGCCAGGTGCAGCGCTGGAGCGACTATTTTCAGGTGATCCAGTCTGGCCAGTCGGATCTGCAGGAGCTGAGCATGCTCTGTGCCGATGATCACGAAAAATGGCTGGAGGCCCTGTTCAGCCCGATTACCCAGGAAGGGCGGCCGCTGGTGCTGCTGGCGGTGCGCGATATCAGTGCACGCCGCAGCGGGGCGCGACAGCTGCAGGAATCACTGGCCGCACTGCGCGTGCTGCACAACCGGCTGTACGGCATCATTGAAGGCAGCAGTGACCTGATTGCCTCGGTGGACAACAGCTTTCACCTGATCGCCTTCAATCGTGCCTTCAAGCAGACATTCGAGCAGCATTTCCGCACGCCGGTGGAGCTGGGCGTCAACCTGCTGTCGTTTGTGGCACACGATCCGGAGCAAATGGCGCAATCGTTTCTCTCCTGGCAACGGGCTTTGAGCGGCGAGGTATTCATCAATATCGAGCCGCTGATGCTGGCTGGCGCCACCCGCGAATTCGAAGTCAAATACAGCCCGATCCGCGATGAGGTTGGCGATGTCGTCGGCGCGGCCTATATCGCCCGCGATGTCTCCGCGCGCCTCCAGGCCGAGCGCGAACTGAAGCTGACACTGGAGAAGCTGGACCAGGCGCGGCAGGATACCGAAAACGCCAACCAGCAACTGAAGCTGGCCAACCGCGAGCTGATGCGCCAGGCCAATCAGGATGGCATGACCGGAATCGCCAACCGTCGCTATTTCGATGAATACCTGGCGCACGAATGGCGCCGGGCGGTGCGTCAGCACGAGCCCATGGCACTGATTTTTGCCGACGTCGATTTCTTCAAGAAATACAACGATCACTACGGCCACCAGCAGGGTGATACCTGCCTGCGCGAAGTGGCGCAGGCGCTGCACTCGCAATTGCGCCGTCCGGCAGACTTGCTGGCGCGTTATGGTGGCGAGGAGTTTGTTGTGTTACTGCCTGGCACCACGCTGGCGGGCGCCATGTTTATTGCCGATGCCATGCGTGCCGCCGTCGAGGCGCTGAAATTGCCGCACGCCGCATCCGAGGCGGCGCCGCACGTCACACTGTCGCTGGGAGTGGCATCGATTGTGCCGTGCGAGGCAATGGCCGAGGGCTTTCTGATCTACGGCGCCGATCAGGCCTTGTATATCGCCAAGAAATCCGGCCGCAACCGTACCCACGGCAATCCGCTCTGACAAGCCGGGCGATCATCGCGCCGCTTACTCTGCCAGCGCTCAAGTTCAAGCTGCATTCTCCTGCTAAGATCAATAAAAGAACGGAGACGCCGTGGTGTTGCTGCCTTATCGCTTTATCCCTTTACTACTGTGTGTGTTGCTTGGCTGGCCCGCCGCGCTGCTGGCCCAGCCCTTGCGTCTGGGCGTTGCGCCTTATCTGTCTACGCGCAGCCTGCTGGTAGAGAGTGCGCCGCTGAAGGATTTTCTCGCCGACAGGCTCAGACAGCCGGTCAGCATTGGCACCGCCGCCAACCCCGGCAAATTTGTCCAGCGCATGATACGGGGCGATTTTGACGTGGCGCTGCTGCC
>JACCDG010120346.1_pt1 | contig 22543 bp, 23 predicted proteins | sample 7442471 | NCBI WGS metagenome assembly JACCDG01 (sample SAMN15323444, study PRJNA562643) | freshwater metagenome | isolation source: river surface water | place: USA:Blue River Watershed | collected 2017-08-17 | reverse complement strand
TCTGGATGTATAATAATGTGAGACCACATATGAGCTTGGGAGGTGTGCCATCAGTATTTAAGAAGTAATTATTTAAGCCGTAAATAATCTATACTTTTAAATTGCTCTAAAAATGGGAGTATTACCTGATTTATTTAACACCCACCACTCATTAAACAACTTGGTTAACTCTTGAATTAAAATATTTCAAGTAAAAGGCTCAACATTTTGTTGGGCTTTTTATTATTAAATGTAATCATATTCATTGTAATGACCTTTATTTTAGCCACTTTAATTTTTTGGTTTTTTTTAGTATGAAATTAAGATTATGAAGCTGTTTATTACAAGGTATTGAATCTCTCAAAATTACTCTATTTATGTTAAAATAACAGGATATTATGGAATTGGAAATTACCTAAACAATAGAAGCCTCTATTCTTCATACAAATAATTAGTTTTTAATTTATAGATAGGAAATTACCTATCTTTTTTATTGGGTTAATTCATGCAAGTTACAGTTTTTCAACAATTAGAACAAAAATTTCGTCAAGCATTTACACAATTAGGTCTTGCAATCACAACTCCAATTGCACTGCAAGAGTCCGGTAAACCTGAATTTGGTGATTATCAAGTTAATGGTGCAATGGCGGCAGCAAAACAATTAAAACTAAATCCACGTGATTTAGCTAGCAAAATTCTTGCAGCTGTTGATTGTGAAGATATGATTGAAAAATTGGAGATTGCTGGACCTGGATTTATAAATGTAACTTTAACCAATAATTATTTGACAAGTGTGTTGACAAGTGATATTTTAAAGGTAAAATCAGCTGATGCTCAAACTGTAGTTGTAGACTATTCAGCACCAAATCTAGCAAAAGAAATGCATGTTGGACATTTGCGTAGCACTGTAATTGGTGATGCGTTGGTACGTATTTTTGAATATATGGGTGATAAGGTTTATAGGCGTAATCATGTTGGTGATTGGGGAACTCAATTTGGTATGCTAACCGCATATTTAGTGGAAATCAAGCAAGCTGATAATAAGCATGCAATTGAGTTAAGTGATTTGGAGGATTTTTATCGTAAAGCAAAAGTTCGTTTCGATGAAGATGCTGAATTTGCTAATCGAGCACGTGAATTTGTAGTTAAATTACAAGCTGGTGATGCCCAAATTTTAGCATTGTGGCAGCAATTTGTGGATGTTTCATTAGGGCACTGCCAAGAAATTTATTCACGCCTAAATACTAAATTAACGCATGATGATGTAGTTGGCGAGAGCTTTTATAATGATTTATTGGCGCCAATGGTACAACTACTTGTAGATAAAGGTCTGGCAATTGATAGCGATGGAGCTAAGTGTGTATTTTTAAATGAAGCAGACTTAGGCAGCAAAGAAGAAACTCCATTTATTGTACAAAAAAAAGACGGTGGATATTTATATGCTACAACCGATATTGCCGCAGTTTATGATCGAGTTAAACGTTTGAACGCAGATCGTCTAGTTTATGTTATAGATTCACGTCAAGCTCTGCACATGAAACAATTATTTATTGTTGCGAAAAAAGCTGAATTAGCACACAGCAATACATTAATGGAGCATGCTGCTTTTGGCACTATGATGGGAGAAGATGGCAAACCATTTAAAACACGTACTGGAGGCACAGTAAAATTGATTGAGTTAATTGATGAAGCTGTTGAACGTGCCGAAGCTATGGTTAAAGAACGCAATCCAGACTGGGCAGAGAGTGAAATAAAGCAACTTGCGCAAACACTAGCAATTTCCTCATTAAAATACGCAGATTTATCCAAAAATCGTTTGAGTGACTATGTGTTTAGCTTTGATAAAATGTTATCATTTGAAGGCAATACTGCTCCATATTTATTATATGCATATACGCGTATTTTAAGTATTTTTAGAAAAGCTAATTTAAATTTTGCAGATTTTACACCAGAGTTGATAAATATTCAGGAAGATGCAGAACACCGTTTGGCATTGCAAATTAGTAAATTCGCCGAACGCGTCAAGCAAGCTGCACGTGAAAATTATCCACATTATTTATGCAGTTATATTTATGAATTGGCTGGTTTATTTATGAAATTTTATGAATCATGCCCAATTTTAAAATCTGATGTGGATGCGCAAGTGAAATCTAGTCGCTTGGTGTTGGCTGCATTAACCGCAAATACATTAAAAACTAGTTTGAGTTTATTGGGTATTCCTGTTGTAGAGCGAATGTAATTGAAATGTGTGCTATGATTTTGCATTTCACAACTTTGGAGTTGATTAGATGAATAAATTAAATCCTTTGGCTGTGAATAGAGTATTACAAAAATCATTAGATTTGTTTTATCTTTATGATGACACAAGACTATGCAGGGCAAACTAAAATTATTGAATAACGAGCTTATACGCATAGACTAGCCGTTTATCTTGAGTTATTTAATTTCTGTTGGTTGTTAATAATCTAACTTTATTGATGACCACAAAACAACCATTAAATTCTCTCCGTAAGATGTCTCAAGTAATAAATCAACGTAATATTTATTAAAGCAAAAAAATTGTCAATTAATTCATTTTTTGAAAAAGATTTAAATCAATGAATAATTCTAAAGTAAAACCGCAGTTTATTACAGACAAAAAAAACATCTATAGTCGTCATCCATCAAGCGTGGATGCACAGATCGATACGTTGATGAAGCGTGGTATGATTATAGATGATTATGCGTTTGCAAAAGATTTTCTTGAAGAAGTTTATTTTCATCGGTTTTTAAGTTATTCGGTACCATTTTTTGTGACTGGTAATACTCATCAATACCAAGAAGGCAGCAAATTTGGTGATGTTGTTAAGATTTACGAATTTGATAGTAAGCTTCGTTTGTTAATTTTGTCTGCAATTGAGAAAATTGAAATCTCTGTTCGCACACAATTCATCAATCTTAGCTGGAAATATGGTCCGCATTTTTATTTGGATTATAAGTTATTTCGGGATCACAAACTATTAAATGACAGTATTGAGAGGATTCAATATCAGCTTAAAGTAAGTAATGATTTATTGGTCAGTGAGTATTATCATCGTTATCAGGACCCAGAAATGCCACCAGTATGGATCGCGATTGAGCTAACTACGATTGGTCAATTAAGTAAATGGTTGCGCAACTTAAAGCATGAAAAAGATAAAGAAAATGTATCGCGTCGTTATGAGTTACATTTTAGTTTATTGCAATCAATTTTGGATAATTTAACCTTAATTCGTAATTTTTCCGCCCATCATACACGAATTTGGAATCGTCGATTTGATTTTGAGTGTGCTTTGAACGATACGCCACATAATTCATTGGTACATGCCTTGTGTGAAGAAGGTCGTATTTACAGTGTGTTATTATTGATAATTCATGTTTTAAAATCTTTGGGTTTTGATCAAGAATTTTTTTACGATTTAAGTAGATTAATTGAAATTTATGGCATAAATATCAAAGAAATGGGATTTCCAGTTAATTGGCAAGAAAATTTTAAAGCGGTGATGGATGCAAAATAAAGCAATTTTTTTAATGGGTCCGACCGCAGTTGGCAAAACAGAATTAGCATTGCGCTTAAGTTCAAGTTGTCCAATCGAGATAATTAGCGTTGATTCAGCATTAATATATCGAGACTTAGATATTGGGAGTGCCAAGCCAAATTCTGCTGAATTGTCTATTGTTCCACATCATTTAATTAATATTATTTCGCCGTTAGAAAATTATTCTGTGATGGAGTTTTTAAATGCATCTAATCAAAAAATAGTTGAAATTAATCAACGTGGGAATTTGCCAATTCTCGTCGGTGGTACGATGATGTATTACAATGCATTAATTAATGGTATTTCTCAATTGCCTGTTGCTAATGTAGAGTTGAGAGCACAATTAAATGCTGATTTTGAACTATTTGGTAATTTGGCGATGCACCAGCGCTTAATAAACTTAGATCCAATTTGTGCAGCTAAAATTGAGGTAAACGATGTCCAGCGGGTACAGCGTGCATTAGAAGTTTGTACCTTAACTGGTAAACCTATGTCCGTGGCACAGCAGGAACATAAATTAGCAGGTTTAAGCAATTGTGATTATTTGCCACTGGCTATTGTTCCAAGTAATCGTGAGTTATTACAACATCGAATTAATTCTCGTTTTGAGCAAATGCTTAAATTTGGTTTTGTAGAAGAAGTTGTACAGCTTAAGCTTAAATACCCAGAATTAACAGCTGAACATAATTCAATGCGTAGCGTTGGATATCGACAAGTTTGGGATTATTTAGCTGGCGAAATTGACAAAACCACGATGTTGGAGCAAGGAAAAGCTGCAACACGACAATTAGCTAAACGCCAGATTACCTGGTTACGTAGTATGAATGTCATTGCGCTTGACGATGCAAAGCTTGATATAGATAATTTAGAGTCTAAACTTAAGCTACAATTAGGTAATTTTATTAATAAATAGTCCTATAGATTGTGTTATAATTCAGACTTTGCACTATATGTAGTGTTTTGTCGGTTTGAAAGAAGGTTTCGGTGTTTAGTTTTTTTAAGAAAAAAAAAGATAAGTCAGCGGATGAAAAACTAGCTGCGGTAATTGAAGAATTAGTTAACTCTAATGAATCTAAGGACATTGATGAAGATCAGGTTGAACCATTAAGTGTTTCTGAAACTATTGATAAAAATTTGGAGCTAACGAAAAAAGAAATAGTTAAGGAGAGTGCAAATTTAGAGCATATTCCTTTAACGTCAGAAAAAATTGTTGGTATCTCAAGTATTGAGCAACCAGCGGTCATAGAACAAATTAATTCTACTAAAGGTACTGCCGTAGCAGATGATGATCAAATAATTGAAGGAAATGAGTCGACCGCCATTGTTGATGACGAAGAAAAACTACAACCGCAGCGTAAATTATCTTGGGCGGCACGCTTAAAACAAGGTTTAAGTAAAACTAGAGATGCACTTGGTAAAAAGTTATTGGGTGTTTTTGGTGGTGGGCAAATTGATGATGATCTTTATGATGATCTTGAGTCAATTTTATTAACTTCTGATGTTGGTATTGCAGCAACCACTCATTTACTTGATGACGTACGTAAGAAAGTCAGTTTACGAGGTCTAAAAGATGGTAGTGAGTTAAAAAAAGCTCTGACTGATTCTTTGAGTGAAATGTTATTACCAATAGAAAAACCGCTTGTTACAGATGGACATACGCCATTTGTTATCATGATGGTTGGAGTGAATGGAGCTGGTAAGACGACTTCGATAGGTAAATTGGCTAAGTATTTTCAACAACAAGGTAAGAGTGTGATGCTCGCGGCAGGGGATACTTTCCGTGCAGCAGCTCGCGAGCAGCTGATTGAATGGGGTAAGCGCAATAATGTTACCGTAGTTGCACAACAATCAGGTGATTCAGCGGCAGTGTGTTATGATGCAATTCAATCAGCCATTTCTAAAAAAATTGATATCGTTTTAGCTGATACTGCAGGACGGCTACCAACTCAGTTAAATTTAATGACTGAAATTCAAAAAGTTAAGCGTGTAATTAATAAGGCTCTGCCTGATGCACCACATGAAATTGTGCTAGTTTTAGATGCTAACATTGGGCAAAATGCAATGAATCAAGTCAAGGCATTCGATGACGCATTAGGTTTAACTGGTTTGGTACTGACTAAGCTTGACGGTACAGCTAAGGGTGGAGTAATTTGTGCGATTGCTAAAGAGCATCCAGTTCCACTACGTTTTATTGGTGTTGGTGAAAGCATTGATGATTTACGACCATTTATTGCTAAAGATTATGTTGAAGCTTTATTGGATTAATTTGTGAGTATATTTAGTAGTGCTGAGTATTGTTGGAAAGCTAAGCTTATTGTAATGGTTTTGCTCATTAATTTTGCTTGCTCGACTAAGCATTTATTGTACGCGTTCTCAGCTGATGAAGCACAAGCTTATAATTTTACAGGAAATACCTTAGCTGTTACACCAGAGAATTATAAGTTAAATGAAAGTGCTATCGGTACTACTGATAAACCAAATAATTCAGGTCAGCTAACTAATGCAAATTTAGAGAAACATAGTCCACTACAAATGGATAATGGATTTATTCACCTTACTGATGATACTCGTGTATGGATTACTCCATCTGGAGCAGCATTAAATGTTAAATATTAAGAAATTTATGGAGTTACGCTAAATGCAACAAACAGAATTTATTTCAACAAGTCAGCCAAAAATTCCACCAATAGGCATGGATTCAATGGTCGCTAAAAATGTTAATCGTATTAACGCAGTTGATAAAAGAATTATTAATGGTCAAACGGATGTTAATCAATTGGTGCCATTTAAATACAAATGGGCTTGGGATAAATATTTAGCGAGTTGTGCAAATCATTGGATGCCACAAGAAGTAAATATGCAACGTGACATTGAGTTATGGAAAAGTCCAAATGGTTTAACGGATGATGAGAGACTGATTGTTAAGCGCAATCTTGGTTTTTTTACAACAGCAGATAGTTTGGCAGCGAATAATATTGTATTAGGTACATATCGTCAAATTACAGCACCAGAATGTCGTCAATTTTTATTACGTCAAGCTTTTGAAGAGGCAATTCATACGCATTCTTATCAATATATTGTTGAAAGCTTGGGCATGGATGAGGGCGAAGTATTTAATGCTTATCATGAAATTCCATCAATTAAGGCTAAAGATGAATTTCTAATTCCATTTATTGATACGTTAACTAATCCATTATTTAGAACTGGTACGCTTGAAGCAGATCGTCAATTACTGAAATCATTAATTGTGTTTGCTTGCATCATGGAGGGAATTTTCTTCTATGTTGGGTTTGTGCAAATTTTAGCTCTTGGTCGTCAAAATAAGATGACTGGGGCTGCGGAACAATATCAATATATTTTGCGTGATGAATCAATGCATTGTAATTTTGGGATGGATTTGATTAATACAATTAAGCTAGAAAATCCAGAATTATGGACTGAGGAATTAAAAACCGAATTGATTGAAATTTTCCACAAAGGTGTTGAACTTGAATATGCTTATGCCGAAGACACTATGCCACGTGGTGTTTTAGGCCTTAATGCAAGTATGTTTAAAGAATACTTACGTTTTATCTGTAATCGTCGTACTACACAAATTGGTTTGCCTGAATTATTTCCGAATCAAACCAACAATCCATTCCCGTGGATGAGTGAAATGATTGATTTGAAAAAAGAGAAAAACTTCTTTGAAACTCGCGTAACTGAATACCAAAGTGGTGGTGCGTTAGATTGGGATTAAATTAAATAATATTAACAATTATTATTTGAAATAGCTGAAATATTTAATTTCAGCTATTTTTTTGGAATTAATATCCAGAAATCAGACTTAAGTATTATAATACACGTAATTCATTTGAAATTTACTAAGGAAAATTGAAAATGTTACCATTAAATTCCAAAGAGTACAAGGCAATAAATAAAACCATAAAATATTGGGAAGATAATCATTTAATTGATATTGATACTTCCAGCAAATTAAGGCATAGCTATGAAAGAATAGGTTTTGATTGGTTGAGGTTATCTAAATATGCATTCTGGATCTCATTATGCTGTGCTTCACTTGCGATAGTTTCATTTTTTACGAGTAATTTATTTGCCAAAATTTCTTCTGCTTTACAAAATGCAGCATCCCTTAGCGTAATTAGTTTTAATTTATTCTTTGCCTTTATTTTCTACGTATATGCTTTCAAATTACGTAAAAATCATTCTGAACAAAGACTAAAAAATGAGTCAGTTATATTTATTGGCGCATTATTTACCGCATCTACTATTTGTTTTGTAGGTAAATTTTTCTTGATTGCCAATCATGAATTTTCATGGTTAGTACTATTAGCGGTACTTCTTTATGGGGTATTCGCACTGTGCTTTCCATCAAAGTTATTATGGATACTTACTCTATTTGTGCTTGGTGGATGGTTCACTATAGCTACAAATTATGATGCAGACTATGGTTATTATGATTTAAGAATGAATTATTCATCGAAGTTTGTATTACTTGGCATTGCCTTAGTTTTAATTAATGAAATTACAACCCGTTTCAATGTAATTCGTTGCCTAAAACAATTTAATCAAATTACCAGTATGATAGGGCTTCTTTACTTGTTTATTGGGCTATGGGTACTATCAATTTTCGGTAATTGTGGGTCGGCAAATACTTGCTCTGTGGCGAAACAAAATGAATTACTCTTATGGTCAATTTTATTGGTCATAAGTGCTTTATCTGCTATTTTATACGGTATAAAAATCAATGATGTAATCTATAAAAGATTTGGGTTAGTTTTCTTTTTTATTAATTTATATACTCAGTATTTTGAATTTTTTTGGCAAGAAATTAATAAAACATTATTCTTTATTATTCTGGGAGTTTCTTTTTGGATACTTGGCTCCAAGGCTGAAAAAATGGTGAAATTTTTTAAATTGAATTAATTTGCAAATTTACTTATTGCAATGAAAGGTTTTTATGAAGAAATTAAAGAATCGTTTACCAAGTCGTGACAGCTTAGAAAATAACAAATATTTACGTTTTATTTTAAAACGTGCTGGTGATAAGCCATATTTATGGGAGTTTAATCGTAATAGCGTTGTGAAAGCAACTTTATTTGGCGTGTTTTGGGCGATGATCCCGATGCCTTTTCAAATGATTCCAGCGGCAATATTTGCAATCATGTTTAGGGCAAATATATTAGTAGCTGTAGCATGTGTTTGGATTAGCAATCCATTTACTATGTTACCAATTTTATATGCATCATATTATATTGGCTGTCATTTGCTTGGAATTAATTTTATTAGTGATTTAATTAACACTGATTTCCAACAATTACTTAATAATTGGCAATCGCTTTTAATTCCATTATTAGTTGGTTCAGTGATATTTGCAATTATTAGTGCAGTAGTTTTTGCAAGCATAGTCTGGTTAATTTATTATTTACGTAAAATTAAATAAATATAAATTCAGCTTAAATTTTCTATAACAAAATTATCTAAATTAGTCCAAAAATACTTAGAGCAAATTGTAATTTTCTGGGAATTAATCTATATCGTTAGCACTCAACTCTGGTATAATCTGCGTCTAATATTATATAATTTATAAGGAACTCTTAGGATGTCAGTAGAAGTAGTAAGCACTTTGGAGCGCAAAGTAAGTTTTAACGTAAGCAAGGAAGCCGTTAACGGTAAGGTTGCGACAGAATTAAAAAAATATGCTAAACAAGCTAAAGTACAAGGGTTTCGTCCTGGTAAAGCACCTAAGAAAATGGTTGAAGATATGTACGGCGGACGTGCATATGAAGATGCAGTTAACGAACAATTAAATAAAAAATTTGTTGAATTATTAGTTGAGCATAAATTAGATATCGTTGGTTATCCTAAATTCGATTTGACTAACAGCGAAGGTGAGGACTTTGTCTTTGCAGCAACATTTGAAGTTATGCCTGAAGTTAAATTAGGTGATTTAAGTACTAAAGAATTAGCTAAACCAAATTGTGTATTAAGTGATGCTGATGTTGATACTACCATTGATATTTTACGCAAACAGCGTGCTACACACAGCGTTTCTGACGAAGCTGCGGCTAATGGTGATAAAGTTACTGTAGATTTCCTTGGTACTGTTGATGGTGTTGAATTTGACGGTGGCAAAGCTGAAGATTATCCATTTGTTTTAGGTCAAGGTTGGATGTTGCCTGATTTTGAAACTGGTGTATTGGGCTTAAAAGCTGGCGAAGCTAAAGACGTCAGTGTCAGCTTTCCTGAAGAATACCATGCTGAAAATTTAAAAGGTAAAACTGCGGTTTTCACAATTACTGTTAAAGAAGTTGCTAAACAAACTTTACCTGAATTAACCGAAGAATTTGTTAAAACTCTTGGTGTTGAAGATGGTACTGAAGCTTCATTACGTAAAGAAATTAAAGAAAATTTACAACGCGAAGTTAATCGCCGAGTTAAATTAAAAGCTCGTGATAATGCATTACAAGCTTTGTCTGAAGTATCTCCATTAGAGGTTCCTGGTGCTTTAGTTCATGATGAAATTCATAATATGATGAAACATGCTGAAGAAAACATGAAAAAACAAGGGCATAAAGCTGATCAAATTAATTTGACTCATGAAATGTTTGAAAAAGATGCTAAAAACATGGTTGTATTACGTTTATTAGTACAAGAATTCATTAAAAAGAATGAACTAAGTGTTTCTGATGATGAAGTAAAAGTTGTTGTGCAAGACATGGCTGAAATGTATGAAGATGCTACTGATTACTTATCATGGTATTTCCAAGATGAGCAACGTGTAAACAATGCTAAAGCTATGGCAATGGAACAAAAAGTAACCGATGGAATTTTTGCACAAGCACAAACTAAAGACGTTACAATAAGTTACGAAGAAATTATGAAAATGCAAGTTCAGTACTAAGAACTTTCAAAGCCCGAGGTTAAACCTTGGGCTTTTTTTGGAATTTTAAATGGTTAAACATATCGTATTATTGGAATTTGCTAAAGATCAGCCAACAGATAAGATTGAACAAATATTATTTGGATTAGGGCAATTGGTTAATGTAATTCCACAAATAAAAAATTATACTTATGGCAAAAACAACAGTCCAGAAGGACTAAGTGGGAATTTTAACTATGGTTTCACAATGGAATTTGTAAATACTGCAGAGCGTGATTACTATTTACAACATCCTGCACATGTTCAATTTGCCCAAGATAAGATTATTCCTAATTTAAAGGCTGGTATTAATTCAGTTTTGGTTTTTGATTATTAATCATGACACATAAATCAATTGTAATTGTTGGTGGTGGTCCAGTTGGCTTAACTATGGCACTTAAGCTTGCCAAACAAGGTAAAAAAGTTACGGTTATTGACCAAGGGCTATTTAAGCAACAAGATGCTAGAGTTTTAGCTTTATCTTTTGCTAGCTGTAATATTCTTAACGAGCTTGGAGCTTGGCCGAATGAACTGACTACGGCTATTAATTGCGTGCAAATTTCACACCAAGGGCTTGGGATTACTCAAATTCATGCTCATGAACTGCAACTCGAGCAGCTTGGTTCTACGATAAAGTATGCTAATCTTTGTACACACTTAGACGCAATTGTTGCTAATGAACCATTGATTCAATTTATCTGTGCTAGTGTTACCAATGTTTATGATGGTCTAGAATTTGCTACGATTGAATATAATGATACTCAACAATCAGAGCAATTAATTACTGCAGAGTTGGTAATTATGGCTGAAGGTGGCAAATTATTAGCTGATAAACCCAAGAAAATTGATCATAATTATGCACAGCAAGCTTTAATTTTTCATATTAAAACTTTGGCAAAACATGCAAATTTGGCGCATGAACGTTTTGGTGGCATTGGTCCATTAGTGCTATTGCCATTTGAAGATCATTACGTGGTGGTTTGGTCACTAGACTCGGAACTAGCTGAGCAATTTAAAGTAGATCACGCACAGTTAATTCAGACTTTAAATACTGAGTTTACCCAACGCTTAGGTGGTGCTAAACTACTGAATGTACCAGTTAGCTTTCCTTTACGTTTAACACAGGTACAAAAGCGCTTACAACAAAGAGTGGTTTTAATTGGTAATTCGGCACAAACAGTCCATCCTGTTTCGGCACAAGGCTTAAATTTAGGCTTACGTGATGTTATCAACCTTAGTGATCTGATGGCTCAAGATGATAAAGTAAATTTAATTAGATTAAAACAATATGATAAGTTACGTAATAAAGATGTTAATGCCGTAATTGGTTTTACTCATCTATTGGCGACAAAATTAGAGAGCAATAGTAAATTACTCACTCATTTACGTGGTGTTGGGGTAATTGCCCTAAGTAACGCACCTTTGTTAAAAAACTTTGTCGCGCGCAGTTTAATTTTTGGATTATAGATTATGTATGATATAGCAATCATTGGTGGTGGTTTAGTTGGTGCCAGTTTTGCATTGGATTTAATTCAGCAAAACTCAGCTTTGAAGATTGCTTTCATTGAGCGCAGTAAACCTAATTTCGACAATAATTCGCTTGGCTTTGATAATAAAATCTATGCAATTTCACCGAATAATATTGCACATTTAACTCAGCTTGGCGTTAAACCAAACTGGGATAAAATTGGCACCATTAATGCGATGAATGTTCGTGGTAATTATCAAAGTGCTATCGAATTTGATAAAGAATCTTGTCATGGTGAGTATTTGTCAAAAATTGTTGAATATCGTAATTTACATCAAGCAGTATTAGTTGAACTAAACAACTATCCACAAGTTAGTTTTATCTATACTGATTTGAGAAATGCTCAAATGAATGATAATTATGTTGAATTACATGATGCAGATAATCAATTAATTCTAGCTAAATGGTTAGTTGCTGCAGATGGCGCAAATTCATTTATCCGGAATAAATTTAATTTTAATACCGAAACTGTTCCATATTATCAATCTGGAGTTGTAGCTAATTTTAAATGTTCGCTAGATCATCAAAATATTGCCCATCAATGGTTTCTCGGTGATAGCGTTTTAGCCTATCTACCTTTACCTGAACAACAAATCTCAATCGTGTGGTCAACTGATAATCCAGAGCGCTTACTCAATGCTAGTCCTGCTGAGTTATGTGAATTAGTTGCTCAAGCAGGGCAAGCAACACTTGGAAAATTAGAGCTAATTACACCAGCAATGGCGTTTCCATTAAAACTAAATTTGGTTGAAAAAACTTATCAACATAGAGTCATTTTAATTGGCGATGCTGCGCATACGATTCATCCATTAGCAGGGCAAGGTGTAAATCTTGGTTTTGGTGATGCATGGGAATTAGCTAAACTGATGGCAAATAAATTTCCCAATTTAGATGCTGCAGATTTGGTTCGTTATAATTATTTGCGTTTAATTGAAGTGCGTAAAATGCAGATGACTTGTCATGGATTGCAGCGTTTGTTCAACAATCGTCTGCCAGTTGTAGATAAATTACGTAATTTAGGTTTAAATTTAGTTAATAAAATCTCACCATTAAAAAAAGCTTTAATTAATTCAGCAATTAATAATTAATTATTCAGATTTAGTTGTAAAATTACTGTTATAATAATCAACTTATTTATTATTATTTATTTTATGAGAGATGTTATGAAAAAATTACTTCTTGGTTTAATGGTTAGCATGGCTTTAGTTGCCTGTAATAAATCTAGTGATAGCGCAGCTACGGTTACTCCTGATCAAATTAAAGCAAATTTAGTTAAACAAGTTCCAGGCTTGACTAAAGTTGATCAAGTGAATCCAACTAAAATTAGTGGTTTATACGAAGTTGTGGTTGGTCGTAAGATATTTTACGTGTCAACTGATGGTAAATTCGCGGTATTTGGTAACATGGTTGATTTAGGCACTAAACAAAGCGTTACTGAACAACGTATGCAAGAAATCGCTAAAGTTGATTTCAGCCAATTACCTTTAGATTTAGCAGTTAAACAAGTTATTGGTGATGGTAGCCGTAAGATTGCGGTATTTACTGATCCTGATTGTCCATATTGCAAAATGTTTGAAAAACAAGTTGTTCCTCAATTAAAAGATGTAACAGTATACAGCTTCTTATTCCCATTGCCAATTCATCCAAATGCAGCATCTGATGCTAAGAAAATTTGGTGTAGTAAAGACCGTTCAGCAACTTGGGCAGCTTTCATGCAAAAAGATACTCCATTACCAACTGACGTAAGTTGTGATACTAGTGGTTTAGATAAAATCATGAAAATTGGTACTGATGTAGTTCAGGTTGATGGAACGCCAACAATGGTTCTAGAAAATGGTACTATTTTGCCAGGTATGTTACCAGCTGACCAATTAAATGCTAAATTAGATGAAATTTCTGGCAAAGCCCCTGCAGCTTCTGCTCCAGTTGCATCTGCAGCACAATAAGTTAATTTTAGACTTAATCTAGGCTTGTAAATTTGCAAGCCTATTTTTATTTAAGGTATTGATTTATGAAGAAAATTATACAATCTAGCTTAGTTGCACTATTGCTTGGTGCCAGTGTTTCTGTTTATGCCGCATCTGTAGATGATACGACGAGTAATACAATTAAACAAAATCTGAAAAACAATTTGCCTGATTTAGTAGTAGATCAAATTCTCACTACTCCATTTACAGGTGTTTATGAGGTTGATTCTGGACGCAAGGTATTTTATGTTAATGCGACTGGTAATATGGCTTTAATTGGGAATATGCTAGATTTAACTACTAAAACTAGCTTAACTGAGCAACGTACAGAAGCATTAAATAAAATTGATTGGGCTAAATTACCGTTAGATATTGCCATAAAACGCGTGATTGGCACAGGAAAAAGTAATATAGCAGTCTTTACTGATCCAGATTGTCCATTCTGTAAACGCCTTGAAGCAGAAACTTTAGGTAAATTAAAAGATGTAACTATTTACTATTATTTCTTCCCATTAGCAATTCACCCTAGTGCAGCAGATGATTCTAAACGTCTTTTGTGTGCTGAGAATCCAGAAAGTGCAATTATAGCGGTGATGGGTAAAGATAAGCCATATGGTAAAAATAATACGTGTAATCGTTCTAAAGACTTAAACAAGATGCAAGATGTTGGCAATAATTTGGTTCAAGTAACTGGAACTCCAACCATTGTTTTACCAAATGGCTCAATTACATCGGGATTATTACCAGCTGATTATTTAAGTCGTATGATTGATCAAAATCAACCAGAATCAGCAGTAACTGTAAAATAACGTAGTTTTTAAAGATATTAGTTATGAGTAGTAAAAAAGTTGTTGTTATATCTGGTGGCTCATCAGGAATTGGTGAAAGTATCGTTAATAAATTTCTTTCTAATAATTATTTTGTCTATAACTTAGATATTAAAGATAATTTAAGATTTCAGAAGTTAATTAATTATAAATACCTTTGTACTGATGTGTCGTTAGAAAATAAGGTTAAAGAAACAGTCACTCTAATTATTAATGAATCTAGAGTGATTGATATTCTTATTTTAAATGCTGGAAAGCATCTTTCAGCAAACATTGAAAATACAACTACGGATGATTTATATGAACTGCTGAATCTAAATTTATTAAGTGCATACTGGTTAATTCAAAACACAATTGCATGTATGAAGCAAAATGGTGGTTCAATAATTACTATTGGTTCAGATCAATCAAGTGTCGCAAAAACTAATTCTACAGTTTATGGAATGACTAAAGCTGCATTATTCCATCTCACGAAAAGCACAGCTTTGGATTATGCCAAGTTTAATATTCGTGCAAATTGTCTGGGTGTCGGCACCATTGATACTCCATTATATCGAGATGCAATATCTAAATATTCGGAGCGGTCTGGTATCGATCTTAATTTGATTGAGCAAAATGAAGCCCAAGAGCAGCCAATTGGTCGAGTTGGTCAGGCAAGTGAAGTTGCAGAATTGGTGTATTTTCTTTGTCAAGATAATGTGAGTTATATCACTGGAGCATTAATTCCAATTGATGGCGGGTATATCGCACGATAACGTTTAAAAAGATAGAAAGAATATCATGAAAATTACTAAAGTTGAAATTTTTGATATGGAATGTCCTGAGCGTCCACAATGGCACCCAGTTTTGGTGCGAATACATACTGATGCAGGAATTAGTGGTGTAGGCGAAGCTGGACTTGCTTATGATTGGGGACATAGTGCTGCTGCAAATATGTTAAATGAAATTGCCAAAGCTAAATTAATTGGCTTTGATCCATTTAATACAGAATTACTCTGGTCAAAAATGTTTCGTGATGGATTTTGGGCGCTTGGTGGTAATGCCGTTTTTTATGCGGCAATGAGCGCAATTGACACGGCATTATGGGATATTAAAGCTAAGACTTTAGGTGTACCATTGTATCAACTTCTTGGCGGTAAAGTTAATGATAAATTAAGAACTTATGCGAGTCAACTACAATTTGATTGGGATAGTGCTCCTGCCAAATTAACTAATCCACTAGACTATGCAAAAGCCGCCGAGAAAGCTTTAAAGAAAGGTTATAATGCCGTAAAAGTTAATCCAATGTTTTATGATAAAGATTGCAATACACTATATAATTTAACTAAATTATTACCAAAAGATTTCTTGAAGTTAGTGCAAGCAAGGATGGCAGCAATTCGTGATGCAGTTGGCGATGAAGTTGATATTTTTTTAGAATGCCATAGTATGTTAGGTGCAGGATCTGCGATTCAAGTTGGATTGGAAGTAGCTGAGAAATATAATTGCACCTTTATGGAGGAACCAGTAAATTATCTTAATTCAGCATTACATGATAAGATCGCACAGAAATTAACCGTTCCATTGGCTGCTGGTGAGAGACTATACTTACGTCACGGTATGCGTCCATATTTAGAAAATCAGACTATTGATATCCTACAGCCAGATATTGGTTTATGCGGTGGAATTACAGAAGCTAAAAAAATTTGTGATTATGGTGACCTTTATGATGTCCAAGTTCAGGCTCATGTGTGTGGTAGCCCAGTTGCAACTGCAGTCTCATTGCATTTAGAAACTGCAATACCTAATTTTTATATTCATGAACACCATACATATGCGTTGAAAGATTGGAATCGCGAGATTTGCTTGCAGGATTATCAACCACTTAATGGGTTTATGGTAGTGCCAGAATTACCTGGAATTGGTATTGAGTTAAATGACAAAGTCGTAATGAAATCTAAAGCATTTGAGGTAAAATAAATGTCACAATTAAACTATACACAAATAAAAGCTAACATTCTATCTGCGCGTGAGCTAAGTGAAGAAAACCTTCGCAAACAATTGGCATACTTATATAGAATATTTTATCATTATGACTGGTGTGATTTAATTGTTACGCATTTATCAGTGCGTGTGCCCAATGAAGAAGCTTTATTAATTTTACCTTTTGGGTTAGCATTTGATGAAATTACACCAGAAAATTTAGTTAAAGTTAATTTTGATGGTGACGTAATAGCAAGTAACTACGGTTTTCAAATTAACCGTAATGGAACAACTGTGCATCGTGCGATCTATAAAAATTGCCCAGAGGTAAATGTTATTCTACATACGCATAGTACCTATGGCGTTACTGTCTCTAATTTGGAGCAAGATTTATTGCTATTAGATCAGATTTCAATGATGTTTTCTGGCAAAATTGGTTATCATAATTTTGATACACTTTTCATTAATGATAATGCTCAAAATAAATTATTAGAAGATATTGCTAATAATAATGTAATGATCCTTAAAAATCATGGCTTAATCAGTGTTGGTAAATCGATTACTGAGGCTTTTTGGTTTCATTATTATTTGGAAACAAGTTGTAAAATACATGTTCTAACAATGTCTACCGGCGGGGCAATCAAGTATCCACCAATTGAGGTAGTGCACAACACAGCAGCCAAATATGATGCGTGGCGCAATGCGAATGACCATATCGAAGTTAGCGATAGTGAACTATTATTTGATGCAGCAAAGCGTAAAGTTGGATATATATTTGGATAAGGGAAAAAATATGGATATTCTTGATGCGCATATTCATGTCTGGGATTTATCAAATAAAATTAATTCTTGGGTTGTTAAGAGTCAAGATCGTAATTTAATTCGTGATATTAACTTTGAAACATATCTTAATGCGCATCAATCATTAGTTATTAATGGTGTTGTGACTATAGAAGCGGCTGATTCTTTACAGAGTATAGCCGAAGTACAGTGGCTTGAAAATATTAGGCAAAATAGTACGATTCCGTTTAAACACATTGCATATATTGATATGTTACAAGATGCAGACCAATTTGCTGCAATGGTTAATCAATTTAAGCATTATGATTTTGTCGTCGGCTTCCGAGATATCATGTCACACTCGACTCAATTTGTATATTCACCATGCATCAATGATATAACGTTGTCGGATAAAAATCTTAAGCAGTTATATCTTAATTTGTGTTGTTTGGCAAAAAATAATTATATTTTTGATTGTCAAATGTATCCAGAACAATTAATTAGAGCATTTGAAAGCATTCAACAGAGTAAGGTTAAATGTGTTATTGATCACGCTGGTTTACCAAATTATGCGAATCTAGGATTATGGGAGCAAATGTTGAAACTCTATAATGGCAATGCGGCATTTAAGCTTTCTGGATTAGATTTAAATAGTTCACAAGAGGATGTTTCATTAATCTGCGATACGTTATTTGCAAATATCCCAAATGAAGATATTCATTATGGTTCGAATTTTCCAGTGACGGCAATAAGTAAAAATCAAGAAATATTATCTTATTTAAAAACCAAACCAATGCGATCTGAGCTAAACAATATTTTATTTTTAAACTCAGTTAAATTCTATTCTTTTAGTATTTAATAATACTAATATAATTCTTTGTATCCAATTAGCAACAATACCATTAGTTCAAAGTGGAAACCAGTATAACATTTCACTATTATAACAATTACAACCAGAATTTAAAACCACTCAATACCACAGAACTTCAAAACAGAAATAAATATACATATCAGTCTCATATACAACCGGATAAGGTATTAACACCATATTTGGTCAGCTCAAATGAAAATTTAACTAAAGAAATCAGTTATACAATATCTTCATTCATACATGTACCATTTCCACAACAAATTATTGGCAATAATACAACTAATGGAGCGGGTGGTGAATATTCCAAAACTATTAAAATTGGGGCAAATACACTTACTGTTTCATACACTACAACGGGCAAAATATTACCATCAGGAATATACCCACGTCGTCTATTTTCATACCTCTGTTCACAGATCGTAATCACAAAATCTAAAACTCCAATAATTGAATTACCGCGTACAAAATCACAATTTCTTAAAGAAATACTAAAAATAAATTATGTTTGTAGCAAAAAAGAGAATTTGATTATTGAGGCACAATTAAAGGCTTTTTGCGAGTGCTTAGTCTCAATTCAATATAGTAATTCAAATGATAGTGCCAGAAAGCCTCAAAATTCAATTAAGTTTATTGAAGGGGATGCTTCTTGGCTTTATGATAATACTCAGAAGTGGCAACGTCAAATAAGTTTAAGCGAAGAAATGCTTGAGCTAATCAAACAATCTAGCGTTCCAATCTCAGCAAAAGCTAATGCGGAGTTCACAAACTCACGTAAATTAGATTTATTCAATTATTTTACTTATCAAAACTATAACCTTTACATCAAAAAATTGGATTGTTCCTTTGAGTTAGAAGATTTACATAATCAATTTGGTACTGGTCTTTCTACAATAAGCTCTTTCAGAAGGGTGTTAAACAAAATATTAAGTGATTTTAAGTCAATGTCTTGTTTGGATGTTGTTGCAAAGAATAAACATTATTATAAATTGTTAAGCAATGAAGAAAGCTTATTACAACAACATAAACGCCGAAAAACCCATGAAATCAAGCATGAGAAATTGACCATAAAAGATGACCATAAGGATAAATTAGAAAAAGACTATCCTCGGTTAGATATTGAATCAGCCTGCTCTTATGTTGCAAAACGTTATGAACACGGTAAAGTTAGACATCCATATGCTTATTTACGTGATGTTCTAAAAAATCCAAGTTGGTATTACAAGGAAAAGCAGAACGTTATTAATATAATTCATCGTAAGCAATTAGATGAATATGAACGGCTACCTGAAAGTGACCGAAAACAGGCCAAAAATATGCTGCTACTATTGATTAAGAATGCACCACATTGGGGGCTACCAAGTGAATTACAGCCAGTATTAGAACAATTTAAAAATCCAAATAAAAACATAATTAACATACCTTCGTTTAAACACATTTGCTATTTATTCTGGGCATTCAACTTTAATAAATGCATTGATGTATGTGATGGAAGTAATGAAGTTAATGTGATTAACTTATTTAAACATTTACGATGATAAAGCTATATAAATTTCTTAGGGATTTAATGGTGGCTGGGATTATGCTATTTGTAATTTTTATTTTTCTAGGAGTAACGTTTCATTTATTGTTTTCTTTTCTGTCGTTTGTAGTTTCTTTAGTGTTTTTTATAACCAGTTGGAAATTTTTAAAATTTCTATTTCGTACTCATAATTTAAAAGGAAAGTAATCATGGGGATTTTATCTCGTTTAATAAGAATAATTAGTGGCACGGCGCATTCAGCAATGGACAAGCTTGAGGATGGAAATATTGAAATTGTTACGGAGCAAACACTTCGTGATTATGATGAAAATATTCGTCAAGTACGCTCTGCTATTGGAAATTACGAAGCGGAGCTTAATATTATGCAAAATAAAGTTAAAAATAATAAAGATGAAATGGAGCGATTAGATCAATTAGCTAACTCCGCAATTGATCAGGGTAAGGAAACGTTAGCAGCAGATTATGAATCAAAAATAATGGAACTTGAGTCCACAAACTTATTTTTGCAGAATCAAATTGATGCCAATAAACCAAAATTAGAAAATTTGACGGCTTCATACTCTCAATTATTAGATCGACGTAATAAAGCTCAATTAAAAATACGTGAAATTAGTGCCCAAGAAAAAATTCTAAAAGCTCGCAAAGCCGTTGAAAGTAGCTTTGATTCAACGCCAGGATCTTTTTCTTCTGACTTAGAGAGAATTAGTGAAAACACTGAACGTAAAATGTTATCACAGGAAGCTCAAGAAAAATTGAGTAATGGAGCAAACAATCAGGAACGCCTGGACTTTGAAAAAGAACAAGTTCTTGGCAATGTCCAAGATCGTTTAGAGGCGCGTAGAAATCGCATCAATAAAGACAATTTATAAATTGTAGTTGGTTACGGTAATTTAATTATCGTAACCATACGTTTATCTAATAATTTAAATAGAGCTGAAATTATGAATAAAATAAGAAATTTTTATTATGCGATATGCTTTTATATTTGGTCTACAAACTCTTTTGCAGATACGCTTTCATGTAGCGAACTATTAAACCTGCAGAGTTTTGCTAAGTACGGCTCAATTGTAATACTGTTTTTTGGAATTGGTTTTATTGGTTTAACTGGGAATATTTCACTGATTATTCCAATATTATTAATGTGCATTTTAGCTAATTTTGGACTAAGTTTTATGAATGGTTTTGGAGGAGTTTCCACCCAAAATTGTTCTGAAGTAACCAGTCATGATATTGTACCAGAAACACATTACTGGCAATCATTTTTGAACATTGCATTTTATTTTGGCTGCCTAGTTTTACCTTTATTGGTAATGCTGATAATTTTTGTTGTAATTAGTTGGTGCATCAATAAGTCACAAATATCTCAAATTACACAAGAGCAAACTGCATTTGTTAAACGCAAATCTGGAGAGCTTTTATTTTATTTAAATCAACTTTATAAACAACATAAAGATAATCAAAATGCGGTAAAGGCTAGTGAGCGTATTATGGAGTTAATTTATGAAGTACATGAGGGCAAAGATCAATTAACTGTAAATAAACTTCAATCTTATATAAAAGAGTACCGAGATATAAGGCTTGATTTGTTTATTAATACATGTTTGAAGTAGGACATTCATAATGAAAAAAATCTTATTATTAATTCTACCTTGTTTTACTTATGCAACATCCCCATCAATTACAGCTATTGAACAAGCTATGAATCAGGGCAATATAGAGCAAGTTGAGCAAATGTCAAAGTTAGCTGTTGCAGAGCATCCTAACTCTGCAAAAGCTCATTATTTCCTTGGTCAGGCATATTTAAATGAAAATAAATTTAATTTATCTTATGCTGAATTGTCTAAAGCGCAGGAACTAGATCCAACATTAAAATTTACTCAAAAACCTGAAGCGTTTAAAGATATGTTAATTCGTAGCAAGAAGTCAAATATTAGCTCAGCACCAGAAAAAATATCCCCACCAAAAGCAAATAAAAACCCTGGTTCGACTGATTCAGATTGGATACAGAACTGTTTAATTGCGCTTGGCGTAATTTTAGGAACTATGTATGGGCTATATTCTTTAAATAAAATTAGAAGAAAAAATAATGAGATTAATGATTATAACCCTGATTTTTATTTAGATGATGAATTAGACAAGCAGTCAATTAACCTTACTCAACGCACAGAGAGCTCTGTAACGCTAAAAGAAAAAACTCAAGAGTCATTAAGTTATAAAAAAGAACCTTGGAATTTACAAACACGCCATGTATTAAGTTATTCGGATGCACGTAGCACAACTGGATATATCAAGAAAATAAACAAAGAAGCAAGTACTAATTCTGATCTTTTAACTGGAGTTGCCATAGGAAGTTTACTATCTAATTCAGGACCTCATGAAACCATTATAAATAATAATGAAACTATAATTAATGATGCTCATTTAAATAATCTACTTTATGACGATAATTTATACAGTGTGGACTCTTCTGATAATGTAATGGTCTAATATTTCTGTAGACTATTAAAGCCAGTTTATTGCCCTAATTATACTCAGAATATTTCTGATGTGGTGTTAAATATCCAATTGCTGAATGTCTCCTTTTATAATTGTAAAACTGTATGTACTCTT
>JACCDG010895768.1_pt1 | contig 22552 bp, 23 predicted proteins | sample 7442471 | NCBI WGS metagenome assembly JACCDG01 (sample SAMN15323444, study PRJNA562643) | freshwater metagenome | isolation source: river surface water | place: USA:Blue River Watershed | collected 2017-08-17 | reverse complement strand
TCGGGAAAAAAAAAATGGGCATCTGCCCATCTTTTTTATGTTGCCGCCGCTGGCGTGAACGCCTACGGCTTTGTTAAGTACCTGATTATAAGCGATTTGACACCGCACCGCAATGCACAAAGCGCAGTGCAGTCTTGCCAAAACCGGAATGCCGGCGAGGCTTGCCAAGCCGGCTGCCGCAGCGCAGCCGACGCGGCAGCGGCATCAGCCGCGCGAACGGCGGCGGCCCGTGCCGCCACCCATACCGCCACCCTTGCCGCCCGCGCCGCCACCGGCGCGAACGCCTGCGGCTTTGTTAAGTCCCTGATTATAAGCGATTTGGCACCGCGCCGCAATGCACAAAGCACGGCGCGGGCCTTGCCAAAACCAGAATATCGGGTCAGCCGCGCGAACGGCGACGGCCCATGCCACCGCCGGCACCGCCGCCGCCGCCGCCACCGGTGCCGAAACGGTCGCCCGTCCAGACACCGACGCTGGCGCCGGCACCGGGCGGACCGCGGCGCTGGCCGCCCGGTCCGCGACGCTGGCCGCCCTGGCCGGCGTTCGGGAAACCGAGCGCCGTCTGCAACGGATCCGGCTGGCGCGGCTTGCCCTGGCGCTTGCCGCCCTGGCCGCCCGCGCCGGCATTGCCACCGGCATTGCCATAGCTGTTGCCATAACCATTGCCGCTGGCCTGGCGATTGCCGTCCCGGCCACCGATGCGGTTTCCGTCGCGATTACCGTCCCGGTTTCCGTCGCGGTTACCGTCGCGATTGCCATCACGATTGCCGTCACGATTACCATTCCCATCGCGCGCACCGCCGCGCTGGCCGCCCTTGCCCTGTTTCTGGCCCGCGGCGCCAGGCTTGACGAGGCCGCTGGCGGCCATCAGGTTGCGCACGGCGTTTTCTTCCAGCTCTTCCCAGCGACCGCGCTTGAGGTTGCTGGGCAGGGTCAGCGCGCCGTAGCGGGTACGGATCAGGCGCGACACGGTCAGGCCGATGGCCTCGAACATGCGGCGCACTTCGCGGTTACGGCCCTCGGAAATCGTCACCCGGTACCACTTGTTGACGCCTTCGCCGCCGCCATCGACGATCTTGTTGAAGTTGGCCGGGCCGTCACCGAGCTCGACGCCCGACAGCAGCTTCTGGCGCATGCCCTCTTCCAGCTCGCCCAAGGTGCGCACTGCGTATTCACGCTCGATCCCGTAGCGCGGGTGCATCAGGCGGTTCGCCAGGTCACCCGAGGTGGTGAACAGCAACAGGCCCTCGGTATTGAAGTCGAGGCGGCCGACGGCCAGCCACTTGCCGGATTTCATGTTGGGCAGGCGATCGAACACCGTGGCACGACCTTCCGGGTCGCTGGCGCTGACGATTTCACCGGACTGCTTGTGATAGACCAGCACGCGCGGCGGCTTGGTGCTCACTTTGCGCTGCAACAGCTTGCCGTTGATGCGGACCTGGTCAGTCGGCAGGATGCGCTGGCCGATGTGGGCCGGCTCGCCATTGACCGACACGCGGCCGGCAATGATCAGTTCTTCCATGTCGCGCCGCGAGCCCAGGCCGGCCTCGGCCAGCACTTTGTGCAGCTTGGGCGCGTCGTCGTCGGCCGTCAGGTCGCGCCGCACCTGCTTGGCGCGGGCACCGGCGGCGCCGTCGTCGGCGGCCAGATGATCGAATTCGTCCGAGGTCACGAAGCTGAACACGGCATCGGCGTCATTGCCCGATTTGCGCGGCTGGCCGCGCTGGCCCTGGCGACCCTGCGGGGCCGGCTTGCCGCCCTGCCCCCGGTCGTTGCGGCCGCCGGCCTGCCTGGCGGCCTGCTTGGTATTGCCCGGCCGGTTGCCCGGCTTGGCGCGCTGCTGCCCTTGGCGGGCCGGCCGTGGCTGGCCCGGCTCGTCGCCGCTGCCGGCTTCGGCAACTTGCCCGCCTTGCGCATCTTGTGCGTTCGGCATGCCGTCGGGGCTGCGCTCATTGCCTCGTTGCTCGGGGTTGCGCGAGCGGCGCAGGGAACGCGGTCCGCGTACGCCGCGGCGGGGCTGCTTGTCCTTCGCCTGGCCTGCGTCGGCGGCGTCCTGTGCGCTGTCTGCGGAATCGGACGCGGCGGCTTGCGGGTCAGTGGGATGTTGACTGGTCATCTTTCGGTTCTGGCGTAGGTTCGTCGTGTTCCGCTTGGTCGTCTGGCTCAGGCGTTTCAGCGGAAGCTTCGTCGTCCGTTCCTGCCGGATCTTCTTGCTCTGTGTCTGGCTGCTCTGTGGCTGATTGCTCTGCTTCCGGCTGCCCGGCTTCGGGCTGCCCTGCATCTGCCTGCGCGGCATCGGCGCTGTTCACAGCGGCGGCGTCCTGCCCGTTCGCTGCGTCGTAATCATTGGCGGCATCGGCGTCGGCGGCCTCGCCCCGGGCCACGGAGACGGCATGGGCATCGCCTTCGATGGGCACGCCCGGCTCGAAGTCGATGCTGGCCTGGTCCAGAGTCGCCTGCAACTGCTGCTCCAGCGCCTGCATGGCATTGTCGGGACCGCCCGGCAAGGCTTCCTGGCCGACGGCCTGCAGCGGCGGCAGCTCTTCCAGCGACGACAGGCCGAGATCATCGAGGAATTGCTTGGTCGTCGCCAGCAGCGCCGGCCGTCCCGGCACATCGCGATGGCCGATGACATCCACCCAACCGCGATCTTCCAGCATCTTGATCGTCTGCGAATTGACCGCAACGCCGCGGATGTCTTCGATATCGCCACGGGTCACCGGCTGACGATACGCAATGATCGCCAGCGTTTCCAGCGTTGCCCGCGTGTACCTCGGCGGCTTTTCCGGGTTCATCCGGTCGAGGAAGACCTTCATCCCGGCCCGGCTCTGGAAACGCCAGCCATTGGTCAGCTTCACCAGCTCGACGCCGCGATCGCTCCATTCCTGCTGCAGCTCTTCCAGCATATGCCTGATCGCGTCATTGTCGATCACGAGCGCCGGCGCTTCTGCTGCTGCTTCGGCTTCGGCTTCCGCTTCAGCCGGCTCTCCTGCGGCGCCATGCTCGTCGGCAGTCTCGGCACTGCCGGCCAGCTGTCCGGCCTCGTCGCCGGCCTCGGCACTGGCGTCATCGGCACCTGCGGCACCTGCTGCATCGGTCATGGCGTCCGGGCCGGCATGCGCCGGGGCATCGCGGGTCTCGGACTCGGCTGCCGCGTCCGCCCTGGCAGGCTTGCGCGCGTCAACGGTGTCTTGACTGACGATGAACAGTTTTTTCAGGTCGTTGACCGATAGTGCCTCGTGCGTGCACAGCAGCGCTGTCTCGAGGACTTTTTTCGCCTCAGCGGTATTCATCTACGATTCTTGTCGTACTGGTTGGTTGCAGTGAGCAGATCAAAATCACGGCCTGCATCAAGGATGCCGCAGGCTGATACAGAAGGTGATGCTGGCGTACCAGGGCCGGCTTGTAGATTTTTGTTGGGGCCGCTGGCTAATGTGCGCCGGTAAGACTGATGGTCCGTCGGGAGCCGCCTGCTGCCCGGGCGAAGCCTGGAGGCGCGGGGCTGGGGACCACGTTGCGCCGGATTATAGGGTAGTTCCCCCGGGTTGTCATTGTCCCGGCGTACACGACCCATGCACCATGACGCACAAACAACAAGGCCCGAATCGATGATCCGGGCCTCTGTAACTGGTTGCGGGGACAGGATTTGAACCTGTGACCTTCGGGTTATGAGCCCGACGAGCTGCCAGACTGCTCCACCCCGCGTCTGAAGAGATAGACTATACCTTGTATTGTGAATCTGTGCAAATCAGATCTGCAGGCAAAGTCGAATGTTACACTCGCCGTCGCCCTTGTCTTTGCATCGCGCTGCTGCGCCCACGCCTGATACCCCGATGAATTTCTGTTCCGATTGCGGACAACCCGTGTCCCTGCTCGTGCCGCCCGATGACAATCGGCCGCGCCACGTGTGCGCTCATTGCGGCATCGTTCATTACCAGAATCCCAAGATGGTCATCGGCAGCATTCCGGTGTGGGACCTTGCCGGCGACACTCGGGTGCTGCTGTGTCGTCGCGCGATCGAACCGCGCCATGGCTACTGGACGCTGCCGGCCGGCTTCATGGAAAACGAAGAGACCACCGGCGAGGCCGCCGCGCGCGAGACGCTGGAAGAGGCCGGCGCCCGTATTGAACTGCAGCCGTTGTACACGCTGCTCAATGTGCCGCATGTGCACCAGGTCCATCTGTTCTACCGGGCGCGGCTGCTCGACCTCGGATTCGAGGCCGGCATCGAAAGCCTGGAGGTGAAGCTGTTCGCCGAGCACGAGATTCCTTGGGACGAGATCGCCTTCCCGACCGTCTCCCACACCCTGAAGCTGTTTTTCGCCGACCTCGCGATGCACCGCACCGGCCAGCCCTTCGGCTTTCATACGCTCGACATCCGCAGGCCGATGCGCGACCCGCGCCAGTAGCTATCGGCGCCGCAGGGCGCACCCGGCTGCGGCCGCCTGAAAATGAAAAAAGCGCGGACCAGCCGCGCTTTTTTCTTGGCCGCGATGCGCGGCTTACCAGCTGCTCTCGCGCTCCGGCGTGGCCGTGATCTTGTGGATCGACAGGTCAGCGCCTTCATATTCCTGCTCCGCATCCAGCCGTATGCCCATCGTCCACTTGAGCACGCCATAGACGATGGCGCCGCCGGCGGCCGCGATGACGATGCCCAGCACAGTGCCCAGCACTTGCGACATGAGGCTCACACCGCCCAGGCCGCCAAAGGCCTTCAGGCCGAAGATGCCGGCCGCGATGCCGCCCCAGGCGCCGCACAGGCCGTGCAGCGGCCAGACGCCGAGCACGTCGTCGATTTTCCAGCGGTTCTGCGTCAGCGTGAACATCCAGACGAAGATGGCACCGGCGACCGCGCCGGTCACCAGCGCGCCCAGCGGATGCATCAGGTCAGAACCGGCGCAAACGGCCACCAGCCCGGCCAGCGGGCCGTTGTAGGCAAAACCCGGATCGTTTTTGCCCAGCAGGACGGCCACCAGTGTGCCGCCGACCATGGCCATCAGCGAATTCATCGCGACCAGGCCGTTCATCTTGTCGAGGGTCTGCGCGCTCATCACGTTGAAGCCGAACCAGCCCACCGCGAGGATCCAGGCGCCCAGCGCGAGGAAGGGAATGCTCGACGGCGGATGCGCGGCGACGGCGCCGTCCTTCGTATAGCGGCCGCGTCGCGACCCGAGCAGCAGCACAGCCGGCAGGGCGGCCCAGCCGCCGACGGCATGCACGACCACCGAGCCGGCAAAGTCGTGGAATACGGCGCCGAAGTTTGCCTCCAGCCACGGCTGTAGGCCGAAGCGGTTATTCCAGGCGATGCCCTCGAAGAAAGGATAGACAAAACCGACCAGCAAGGCAGTGGCGATCAGCTGCGGATGGAAGCGCGCGCGCTCGGCGATGCCGCCCGAAATGATGGCCGGGATCGCCGCGGCGAAGGTCAGCAGGAAGAAGAACTTCACCATCTCGAAGCCGCTCTTCTCGGCCAGCACGTCGGCGCTGGCATAGAAGTTCACGCCATAGGCAATGCTGTAGCCGACGAAGAAGTAGGCAATCGTCGAAATGGCGAAATCGACTAAGATCTTGACGAGGGCATTGACCTGGTTTTTCTTGCGCACGGTGCCCAGCTCCAGAAAAGCGAAGCCGGCGTGCATGGCCAGGATCATGATGGCCCCGAGCAGAATAAACAGCGTGTCCGCGCCAGTGCGGAATGAATCCATGAATCTCTCCCTCTTTGAGTGCGTTATTGCTTATGAGCCCTGCCTTAAAGCAATTTTCGTTCCCTTGTGCCGCCTTTTGGTGCGAAACACAAGTCACTGAATTTCAATGAATTTTTTTCTTGTAAATTCGTCCATAGCGAAACATGCACCCTCCCGGTGCGAGTTCGCGTTCCGAATTGGTGAGCATGCCCATTCCCTGGCTTGAGCCCGATTCCCCTTTTCCCGACCCGGCCCATGCGCTGACCGAGCGTGATGGCGCGCCCGGCCTGCTGGCCGCCGGCGCCGACCTGTCGCCGCGGCGTCTGCTGATGGCCTACCGCGAGGGAATTTTCCCGTGGTTTTCGGAAAACCAGCCCATCCTGTGGTGGAGCACCGATCCTCGCATGGTGCTGATGACCGGGGATTTCCATGTCTCGCACAGCCTGCGCAAGCGGCTGCAGCAGGTCGATCGCAGCATGGCCGGCAAGGGCCGCTGGCAAGTGCGCTTCGACAGCGACTTCCGGCAGGTGATCGAGGCCTGCGCCGACTGGCGCCCGGGCAGCGGCGGCACCTGGATTTCGCCGCAGATCATCGACAGTTACTGCGCGCTGCATGCGATGGGACACGCCCATTCGGCCGAGTTGTGGCTGGAGGATGAACTGGTGGGCGGCGCCTACGGACTCGCCATCGGCCGCATGTTTTTTGGCGAATCCATGTTCGCGCGCCGCACGGACGCCTCCAAGGTCGCCCTGGCCTACCTGGTACATTTCCTGCGCCATCATGGCGTGCAGATGATCGACTGCCAGCAGGAGACCGGCCATCTGGCCTCCCTGGGGGCGCGGCCGATGCCACGCGAACGCTTCCTGGGCTTGATGAAACCGGCACTGGCGCAACCGTCCATTGTCGAATGGGCACCCATGCTCATGTTCGGGGGCGCCGGTTCTGACAAGGTTTTGCGCGATGGCGCCCGATCGGTGTAAATTTACAGCCATGACCCATCTCAAGGACCTGCCTTTCTCGACGCTGCAGTTTTACGCAACGGCGCCGTACCCGTGCAGCTATCTTGACGATCGGCAGGCCCGCTCACAGGTGGCCACGCCGTCCCACCTGATCAATGCCGATGTCTATTCGGAGCTGGTCAAGAACGGTTTCCGCCGCAGCGGCATCTTCACCTACCGGCCGTATTGCGACGGCTGCCATGCCTGTACGCCGGTACGGGTGCATGCGGCCAAGTTCGAGGCCAACCGCAGCCAGCGCCGCGCCTGGCGCCAGCACCAGCACCTGAAGGCCTCGGTCTCCCGGCTGGCCTATGCGCATGAGCATTACGAGCTCTACCTGCGCTACCAGGCCGTGCGCCATGCCGGTGGCGGCATGGACCAGGACAGCCGCGACCAGTACGCGCAATTCCTGTTGCAGAGCAAGGTCAATACGCGGCTGGTCGAGTTTCGCGAGCCCGACGGCCTGCTGCGCATGGTCAGCATCATCGATGTGCTGGACGACGGCCTGTCGTCGGTCTACACCTTCTACGATCCCGACCTGGAGAAATCCAGCCTCGGCACCTTCAACGTGCTGTGGCAGATCGAGCAGGCGCGGCAACTAGCCATTCCTTACGTCTACCTCGGCTACTGGATCGAGGAAAGCGAGAAGATGCGCTACAAGACCAACTTCCGTCCGATCGAGGCCTTGCGCCGCGGCCGCTGGGAAGCGCTGCCTGAATAGTCTGGCAGGTAAAATGCGCAGCTTGACCTTTCCTTCTGCGCCATCGTGTCCGATCTCCTGTACGCCCTCGCCCGCCCGCTGCTGTTCTCACTCGACCCCGAGACCGCCCACAACCTGACCCTGCCGTCGCTGCGGCGTGCCGCTGCGCTGGGCCTGACGGCGATGCTGCCGCGGCCTGCGGCCGACCCGCGCACCGTGATGGGCATCCGCTTCCCCAACCCGGTCGGACTGGCGGCAGGACTGGACAAGGATGGCGCCTATATCGACGGGCTGGCGGCACTGGGCTTCGGCTTCATCGAGGTCGGCACCGTGACGCCGCGCGCGCAACCGGGCAACCCAAGGCCGCGCATGTTCCGGCTGCCGCAGGCGAACGCGATCATCAACCGCATGGGCTTCAACAACGGCGGTGTCGATGCCTTCGTGCGCAATGTGCAGGCCTCGCGCTTCTATCAGGAAAAGCTGGGCGTGCTGGGCCTGAACATCGGCAAGAATGCAGATACGCCGATCGAGCGTGCCACCGACGACTATCTGCTGTGCCTGGAAAAAGTCTATCCGTATGCCGCCTATGTGACGGTGAACATTTCCTCGCCCAACACGAAAAACCTGCGCCAGCTGCAGCAGGCTTCCGAACTTGACGAGCTGCTGGCCAGGCTAAAGAGCTCGCAGGCAAAGCTGGCCGACCAGCATGGCCGCTATGTGCCGGTGGTGCTGAAGATCGCGCCTGACCTCGATGGCGAGCAAGTCAAGACGATTGCCGATGCACTGCTGCGGCACAAGATCGATGGCGTGATCGCCACCAATACCACCATTACCCGCGATGCGGTGCAAGGGCTGGCCCATGCCGACGAGGCCGGCGGCCTGTCCGGCGCGCCGGTGCTGCAGCTGTCGAACCGGGTCATTGCCGGGCTGAAGCAGGAACTCGGCGCGCAAATTCCCATCATTGGCGTGGGCGGCATCATGGGCGGCGCCGATGCACAGGCAAAGATCGATGCCGGCGCCAGCCTCGTGCAGGTGTATACGGGACTGATCTACCGCGGCCCGGCGCTGGTCAATGAATGCGCGCAAGCCCTGGCCGTGCCCCACTGAGCAAGCAAGCCTATAAAACCAATAACCCCGACGGAGACAAACATGGACAAGATTCAACTGGGCGCCAGCGAGCTGATGGTGTCGAAGATTTGCCTGGGCACGATGACCTTCGGCGAACAGAACACCGAGGCCGAAGGCCACAGCCAGCTGGATTACGCGCTCGAGCGCGGCATCAATTTCATCGATACCGCCGAGATGTATCCGGTGATGCCGCGCGCCGAGACTTCGGGCTCGACCGAAAGCATCATCGGCAGCTGGATCAAAAAATCCGGTCGCCGTGACCAGATCGTGCTGGCCACCAAGATCGCCGGCCCGTCGCGCATGAACTGGATACGCGAGGGCCAGAACAATTTCGACCGCAAGAACCTGCGGCTGGCCGTCGAAGGCAGCCTCAAGCGCCTGCAGACCGAGTACATCGACCTCTACCAGCTGCACTGGCCCAGCCGCAATGTGCCCGTGTTCGGCCAGCTATTCTTCAACCCGGAGCACGAGCGTCCCTGCGTGGCGATCGAAGAGACGCTGGAAGCGCTGCAAGAACTGATCACCGAGGGCAAGATCCGCCATATCGGCGTCTCCAACGAGAGCGCCTGGGGCGTGTCGGAATTTATCTATCACGCCCAGGTCTACGGACTGCCGCGCATCGTGTCGATCCAGAATGCCTATCACCTGGCCAACCGCGCCTTTGAAATGGGGCTGGACGAGACCTGCTACCGAGAAGAAGTCGGTCTGCTCGCCTACAGCCCGCTGGCCTTCGGCCAGCTGACCGGCAAGTATGTCGAGAATGCGAACGCCAATGGCCGGCTGACGATCTTCCCGCCGAACTGGAGCCCGCGCTACCTGCGTCCGCGCGTGGTCGAGGCCACCAGGCGCTACATGCAGATCGCCAAAGACCACGGGATGAGCGCCACCGAGCTGGCGCTGGCCTGGTGCTACACGCGCTGGTTCGTCGCCTCCACCATCATCGGTGCGACCAGCCTCGAACAGCTCAAGACCGACATCGATGCGTACTCGATCAAGCTATCGGATGAGGTGGTCAAGGCCGTCAATGAAGTGCATCTGGAGTTCACCAACCCGGGCATGTGAACCCGCGCCGGGGCGCCGGGTCCGGGCGCCTGGTCCGGGCGCTTGCTCAGGCCAGCGCCGGCGGTCTCAGGCCGTCCAGCGCGGCAGCAGGATCGCGCCCCAGGTGAACAGCGCCAGCAGGGAGGCCAGCAGGACGGCGGCGCTGCCGAGGTCCTTGGCATTCTTGGACAGGGGATTGCGGTCAAGGGAGACGCGGTCGACCACCGCTTCGATGGCCGAGTTCAGCAGTTCCACCACCAGCACCAGCACCAGCACGCCGATCAGCGCGACCCGCTCGAGCGCCGTCACCGGCAGCAGCAAGGCGGCCAGGATGCCGGGCACCGCCACCATCAATTCCTGACGAAACGCATGCTCATGGCGCCATGCGGTGCGCAGCCCGTCCAGTGAATAGGATATCGCCGAGACGATTCGCTTCAGGCCGCTCTTGCTCTTGAATTCACTGACAGGCTGCGGGGTTTCGTGCATGGATCAGGATTGTTTGCGCTCTCGGTACAGCTCGGTGAAGGTCTTGCCCGACGGTGCGGGCATGTCGCGATTATCCGTCCAACCGCCGGCCATCGGCAATGTGTGGATCACTTTGCCGCTGCCGCCCCAGAGCTTCAGCGCGCGGGCCGCGATCTTCGTCGACAGACGATACAAGGTCGGGCGCTTCGCAAAGAAGGCCCAGACCCCGAAGGCGACATACTCGAACACCGGGCGCAGGCCCTTCTTGAACTGCTTCTCGCGCAGCTTGCGCAGCAGGTCAGGCAAAGGAATCTTGACCGGGCACACCACATGGCATTCGCCGCACAGGGTGGAGGCTTGCGGCAAGTCCATCGAATTCTCGACACCGATATAGGCGGGCGTCAGCACGCTGCCCATCGGTCCCGGGTAGACCCAGCCATAGCTGTGGCCGCCGATCTTCTGGTAGACCGGGCAGTGGTTCATGCAGGCGCCGCACTTGATACAACGCAGCATCTCTTCGAACTCGGTACCGACCAGGCCGGTACGGCCGGCATCGACCAGCACGAAGTACATGTGCTCGGGGCCGTCCTTTTCATCGGATGCGCGCGGGCCGGTCAGCAGCGAGAAGTAATTCGAGATCGACTGGCCCGTGGCCGAGCGCGGCAGCAGGCGCATCACGGTGGCCAGGTCGTCCAGCGTCGGCAATACTTTCTCGATGCCGGTCACGACCACGTGCACCTTGGGCGGCTTGATCGTGCACATGCCTTCGTTGCCTTCATTGGTGACCACGGCCACCGACCCGGATTCGGCGATGATGAAGTTGCCGCCGGTGACGCCCATGTCGGCCGACAGGAAATGCGGCCGCAGCACTTCGCGTGCCTCGCGCGTCATTTGCGGAATGTCGGTCTGGCGCGGCTTGTTGTGCACCTTCGCGAACAGGTCGGCGATCTCGTCCTTGTCCTTGTGGACGACGGGCGCGATGATGTGCGACGGCGGCTCGTTGTCGTTGATCTGCAGGATGTACTCGCCCAGGTCGGTCTCGATCGGCGTCACGCCGACCGCTTCCAGCGCCTTGTTGAGCGCCATCTCTTCGGACACCATCGACTTCGACTTGATGACCTTCTTCACCTCGTGCTTCTGGGCGATCTGCACCACCAGCTGCGCGGCATCCTCGGCCGTCTCGGCAAACAGCACGGTGGCGCCGCGGCGGGTCGCTTCTTTCTCGAAGGTCTCGAGCCAGACATCGAGGTTCTTGATGGCGCGCATGCGGCGCTCGATGGCCGCGTCGCGCGTGCCCTCGAAGTCATCGAGTTCGAGGATGGCGCTGGCGCGCGCGGTGACGAACTTGGTCGACAGCTTTTTCAGGTTTTCCTGCAGGCGCATATCGGCCAGCTTCTGGCCGGCGCGCGCCTTGAAGTGCATGGACTGGACTTGCATTACTTGTCTCCCGCGAGGACTTCGGCCACGTGCAGCACGCGGGTCGTGGTGTCACCGGTGCGGCGCAGCCGGCCTTCGATATTGAGCATGCAGCCGAGGTCGCCGAGGACGACGGCGCCGGCGCCGCTGGCATGGATGTTCTCGCACTTCTCGTCGACGATGGCCGTCGAGATGTCGCCGTACTTGACCGCGAAGGTACCGCCGAAGCCGCAGCAGGCGCGCGCTTGCGCCATCTCGGTCAGCTCGACGCCGTCGCGCTTGGCCAGCAGCTCGCGCGGCTGCTGCTGAACGCCCAGCTCGCGCAGGCCGCAGCAGGAATCGTGATAAGTGACCGTGCCCTTGTACGCGCCCGGCTCGGCCGTCGGCAGCTTGCCGATCTTGGCCACATTGACCAGGAAATCGGTCAGCTCGTAGACACGCTCTTTCAGGCGCGCATAGCGCGCCTGCTGCGCCGGATGGCCGGCCAGAATGTCGTCGTAATGGGTCTTGACGGTGCCGCCGCAGGAGCCGGACGGGATCACCACATAATCGACGCCCTCGAAGTCGTCGAGGAATTTTTCCGCCAGTTCGCGCGCAGCGTCCTTGTTGCCGCTGCTGTAGGCCGGCTGGCCACAGCAGGTCTGCCCTTCGGGCACGACCACCTCGCAGCCAGCGGCCTCGAGCAGCTTGATCGCGGAAAATCCTATCTCGGGACGCATCACGTCCACCAGGCACGTCACCATGAATCCGACACGCATGAAGCTTCCTTGCAGTGATATGGGTTTTTTAGCAAGTCGCATTATCCGCCGAAGGCCAGCGGTTCCGACAGGCCGGAGGGATGAAAAATATTTGCGTGACGCTATGTATTCGGCGAAGCCGGCCTTTGCTGTCGTCGCCATGGCCATCGGTGGCCGCCGCTGGCCGTCGCCGCACCTCGTGGCAGCCCGGCCGGCCGGGCCGGCCGGGCTGCCCCGGCGCCGGTTTCAGTGCTTGTGATGCCGTTTCACATTGTGATATAACGTCTCTATTGCATCGCACCAACCCCATCATGAAACCCGACACACCCGCTGGCGAAAAGACATCGATTCAGGTCATCGAGCGCATGATGACGCTGCTGGATGCGCTGGCCGGCTACACGGATCCGGTCAGCCTGAAAGAATTGTCGGGCGCAACCGGCCTGCATCCGTCGACGGCGCACCGCATCCTCAATGACATGGTGGCCAAACGTTTCGTCGACCGTGCCGAGCCCGGCACCTACCGCCTCGGCATGCGCCTGCTGGAGCTGGGCAATATCGTCAAGAGCCGCCTGAACGTGCGCGAGGCCGCGCTGCCCTTCATGCAGGCCCTGCACCGCCGGACCCAGCAGACCGTCAACCTGTCGGTGCGCCAGAGCGACGAGATCGTCTATATCGACCGTGCGTTTTCCGAGCGTTCCGGCATGCAGGTGGTGCGCGCCATCGGCGGCCGCGCGCCGCTGCACCTGACCTCGATCGGCAAGCTGTTCCTGTCGGTCGATGAAGCCAAGGCCGTGCGCGCCTATGCGACCCGCACCGGACTGGCCGGCCACAACAAGAACTCGATCACGGACCTGATCAAGCTCGAACGCGAGCTGTCGCTGGTGCGCGCCCGTGGCTACGCACGCGACAATGAAGAGCTCGAGCTCGGCGTGCGCTGCATGGCCGCCGGCATCCGCGACGATGGCGGCCGCCTGATCGCCGGCCTGTCGATCTCGGCGCCGGCCGACCGGCTCAAGGATGAATGGCTGGAAGACCTGATCGCGACCGCCAACGACATTTCGGGCGTGATGGGCTACCGGGCGGCCGAGAACCCCTGAGACCCTGAATGGCGTCGCCGCCTGAGGCTGGTGGCTGTCCCCTGCTTCCTGAGCTGTGGCAACAGCGCAAAAAAAAGCGAACCTGCGGGTTCGCTTTTTTCTTGGGTGCCTGCTGCCGGGCAGGGCAGCGGGCTGAGCCGCTGCAACTCATGCGCGCTTCAGCTGCGCTTGGCACTGCGCTCGTTCAGCGCCGATGCGCCGCGGTTTTCCAGCCACTTGCGGATGCGGCTTGCATCGGCCAGCCGCGATTGCTTGCTCTTGGAATCGAGGAAGATCATCACCACCGGACGACCGGCGACCTGCACCTGCATCACCAGGCAGCGACCAGCCTCGGAAATGTAACCCGTCTTTTGCAGGCCGATCTCCCAGTCCGGGTTCTCGATCAAGCCATTCGAATTCCGATATTGCAGCGGACGGCCGCCCGGATCGACCGCGTAGCGGCTGTCGGTCGAGTACTGGCGGATCAGCGGATGCTGGTAAGCGGCAACGACCAGCTTGGCCAGGTCGCGTGCGCTGGAGACATTGGTGCTGTTGAGGCCGGTGGAATCGGCGAAATGCGAACTGCTCATGCCGAGTTCGCGCGCCTTGGCATTCATCGCGGTGACGAAAGCACGGATGCCGCCCGGATAGTTGCGGCCCAGCGCAGACGCGGCCCGGTTCTCCGAGCTCATCAGCGCGATGTGCAGCATGTTCGTGCGCGACAGTTGCGAGCCCACGCGCAGGCGCGAGTGGCTGAACTTCTCGCGGTCCACATCTTCTTCGGTAACGACCAGGGTCTCGTCAAGGTCCTGGTTGGCCTCGACCACGACCAGGCTGGTCATCAGCTTGGTGATCGATGCGATCGGCAGCGAAATGCCGGCATTTTTTTCGAACAGGACTTCGCCACTGTTCTGGTCCATCACCAGCGCGACACTGGAATTGAGGTCCAGCGGATCGCGGGTCAGGTTCAGGCCGGCCAGGTCGCCGGCGGTCAGCACCGGCGGTACGCCCGCCATTGCCGATGCGTAGGCCACACGCTGGGTGGCCAGGTGGCGCTTGCTGTGCAGCGAGGCGCGCACGACGCGCACCTTGGTCGAGGAGGCAAGCTTGCCCTTGGCTTGTACGCGGGCAGACTTGCGGCCGTCAGCATCTTTGGGCGCGCGGGCAGCCTCGGCCGCAGGCAGCGCAAAGGCCATGGCCAAAGAAACAACAAGCGCTTTGAAAGTGAAACGGCGCATCGGGACTCCAGAAAAGATCCAAAATTTCGCCTTGCAGTGTAGCAAAATCGTGCAATTTCGCAAGCAAATTAGGGAGTTAGAAGCCATAATTAAACGGGTTTATTACCCCGTATTACGCATAATCAACGTTTCAATATTCGTAATTTACTCCTGATCAGAGACTGGCGGCAATTGCCTTGCCGAGCTCGGCCGTGCTCCCTTTGCCTCCCATATCGGGTGTCAGCGGCGCATCTTGAGGGCCGGCAGCGAGGACTTTTTCAATCGCCGTGACGATCGCCTGCGCCGCCTCGGCATGGCCCAGATGCTCGAGCATCATGGCGCCCGACCAGATCTGGCCGACCGGGTTGGCGATGCCCTTGCCGGCAATGTCCGGTGCCGAGCCATGCACGGGCTCGAACAGCGACGGATAGCGGCCTTCAGGATTGATGTTGGCCGAGGGTGCGATGGCGATCGTGCCGGTGCAGGCCGGGCCCAGGTCGGACAGGATGTCGCCGAACAGATTGGAGGCGACCACCACATCGAACCAGTCGGGATGGCGGACGAAGTGCGCGCACAGGATATCGATGTGGAACTTGTCGACCTTCAGCTCCGGGTAGCTGCGCGCCATCTCGGCCACGCGCTCGTCCCAGTACGGCATCGTGATCGAGATGCCATTCGACTTGGTGGCCGAGGTCAGATGTTTTTTCGGGCGGCGCCGGGCCAGCTCGAACGCATACCGTAGGATGCGGTCGGTGCCCTGGCGCGAGAACACGCTCTGCTGGAACACGACCTCGCGCTCGGTCCCTTCATACATGCGGCCGCCGACCGACGAATACTCGCCCTCGGTATTTTCACGCACCACATAGAAATCGATGTCGCCCGGCCGGCGCCCGGCCAGCGGTGACGGTATGCCCGGCATCAGTCGGCAAGGCCGCAGGTTCACGTACTGGTCGAACTCGCGCCGGAACTTCAGCAGCGAGCCCCACAGCGACACATGATCAGGCACCGTGTCCGGCCAGCCGACGGCGCCGAAGAAGATCGCATCCTTTGGCGTCAGCAAGTCTTTCCAGTTATCCGGCATCATCTGCCCGTGCTGCGCGTAGTAGTCGCAGCTGGCGAAATCGAAATGCTCGAGCTCGAGTGCAATGCCATACCGGCTGGCCGCGGCCTGCAGCACCCGCAGCCCTTCGGGCATCACTTCCTTGCCGATGCCATCGCCGGCGATGACTGCGATCTTCTTCATCGTCTCACTCCATGAATTTTGCAAAATCCGACAGCGGCGCACGCTCGGTAAGCAGCGTGTTCTCGGCGCGCGACGCATCGGCATAGCCGAGCGCCATACCGCACACCAGCTGCTCGCCCTCGGGCAGCTGCAGCACGTCGGCGATCAGCTTGTGGAACTGGATGAAGGCCGCCTGCGGGCAGGTGTCGAGCCCGCGTCCGCGCGCCGCGACCATGATGTTCTGCAAGAACATCCCGTAGTCCAGCCACGAGCCCTGCTCCATGATGCGGTCGATGGTGAAGATCAGCCCGACCGGCGCATCGAAGAACGCGAAATTGCGGCCATGCTGGGCATGCATGCCGGCCTTGTTCTCGCGCGTCAGGCCCAGCAGCGCATACAGGTCCCAGCCCACCTTGCGGCGCCGGTCCACATACGGGGCCACCCATTCGCGCGGGTAGTAGTCGTACTCTTCCTTGTGCTCGGCCAGCTGCGCCGGGTCCTGCCAGACTTCATTGATCGCCGTGGCCAGGCGGTCGCGGATGGCGCCGGTCAGCACATAGACCTTCCAGGGCTGGGTATTGGAGCCGGACGGCGCGCGCGCCGACACATTCAGGATGGCCTCGATATCCTCGCGCGCGACCGGCGTCGGCAGGTAGGCACGGATGGAACGACGGGTTGTGATGGCGTCATCGACGATCGCCTGTTCGGGTGTCTTGATCATGGGTTCACTAGCAGGGTTTGAAGGAGCGCACGGGCCGGCGCCGGGATCGGGGTCGGCTTGCGGGTGACGCGGTCGACATAGACATGGACGAAATGGCCTTGCGCCGACGCCAGGTCCTCGTCGGCGCGGAAGATGCCCACTTCATAGCGGACACTGGATTCGCCCAGCCGCGTCACGCACAGCCCGGCGGTGACGGGCTCGGGAAACGCGACCGACGAAAAATAATTGCAATGGGTCTCGACCACCAGCCCGATCGCATCGCCGGCATGGATGTCGAGCGTGCCATTGATGATCAGGAACCGGTTCACCACCGTGTCGAACCATTGGTAGTAAACGACATTGTTCACGTGGCCATAGGCATCGTTGTCGGACCAGCGCGTCGTGATCGGGTAAAAATGCCTGAAATGCGAGCGAGGCTTGGGGCTCTCTTTCATCGTTCTCCCTTGGGTTGTGATTGTTTTTTCTTCGCGGCTCAGCGCCGCACGACGAAGGCCACGCCGGCCACTGCCAGCAGCATGCCGGCCACGCCGAGCAGGCCGAAGCTTTCGCCGAACAGCAGCCAGGCCAGCATCGCCGTCACCGGCGGCGTCAGGTACATCAGGCTGGACACGTGGGTGGCGGCATTCCGGCGGATGAGGGAAAACAGCAGGAACATCGCGCCGAGCGACAGCGCAAGCACCGACCAGCCCCAGGCGACGATGAAGTCGCGCGTCCATTGTACTTGCGAGAATTGCCAGTCCAGTCCTTCGAGCCACACCGCCAGCGGCAGCGTGACCAGCGCCGAGGCGCCGAATTGCACCATGGCGCCGGTGCGCAAGTCAAAGCGCGGGCAATGGCGCTTCTGGTACAAGGTGCCGGCCGTGATCGACAGCAGCGCGAACACGCACAGCGACACATTGAGCACCGAGGCGCCGGTTGGCGTGAGCTTCTCCGACACCACCAGTGCGACGCCGCCCAGGCCCATCAGCAGGCCCAGCCACTGGCGACGGCTGACACGCTCGTTGACGGTCGATGCGGCGAAGGCCGTCAGCACCGGCTGCAGCCCGACGATCAGCGCCGACAGGCCGGCCGGCATGCCGAACTTGATCGCGCACCAGACGCCCGACAGATAACCGGCCTGCACCAGCACGCCGGCCACCGCGATGTGCAGGGCCTGGCCGCGCGGCCAGGGCGCGCGCATCACCAGCACCAGCGGGATCAGCACCGCCAGCACGCCGGCATAGCGCAGCAACAGGAAGGTCAGCGTCGGTGAATAGGGCAGGCCCAGCTTGGCCACCACGAAGCCTGTGCTCCATAACAGGACGAACAGCGCCGGCATGCCGGCACTCATCAGGGCGGACCCGGGTCGTTCACTCAAGCGGCCTCCTGCCGTTGTGCGCTGACGGCGGCGGCCAGCGTCACGGTCTGCAGGTGGATGGCCACCGTCTGGTCGATGTCGCGCCCATAACCGCCGGCCATCGCGATGGCGACCGGCAGGCCGCGCGCGCGCGCCGCATCCAGTACGCGGCGGTCGCGCAGCGCCAGCCCTTCGCGGCTGAGCTTGAGCCGGCCGAGGCGGTCGCCCTCATGCGGGTCGGCGCCGGCCAGGTAGATGATCAGCCCGGGCGCAAAGCGCTCGAACAGCTGCGCGAGTGCGGCGTCGAGCTCGGCCAGGTAGGCCTCGTCGGCAGTGCCATCGGGCAGCGCGATATCGAGGTCGCTGATGGCCTTGTCGAACGGATAGTTGCGCTCGCCATGCAGGGACAGGGTAAACACCGAATCATCGCGGGCGAGGATGGACGCGGTGCCGTTGCCCTGATGGACATCGAGGTCCACGATCGCGACCCGCGCCGCCCGCCGCTCGGCCTGCATCAGGCGCGCCGCGATGGCGGCGTCATTGAAGACGCAAAAGCCCTCGCCGCGATCGGCATGCGCATGATGGGTGCCGCCGGCAAGGTTGATGGCCACGCCATCGTCGAACGCGGCACGGCAGGCGGCGATGGTGGCGCCGGCAGAGCGGCGCGAACGCTCGACCATCTCCGGCGACCATGGAAAGCCGATCGCCTTCTGTTCCTGCGGCGTCAGCGCCCCGCTGCTGACCCGTTGGATGTAGTGCGGATGATGCGCCAGCGCCAGTACGCCATCGGTGGCGCGCGGCGCTTCTTCCAGCTGCACCTGCGGCAGCGTGGCCGCCACGGCATCGCGCAGCATCCGGTATTTGCGCATCGGAAAGCGATGCCCTTCCGGCAACGGCAGCACGAAGCAATCGCTGTAAAACGCCTTCATGACCGCTGCCTCACCCGTCAGCACTCATGAACCGAATGCTCCCGGCACCGGCAGCGGCGAGCAGTCCGACTGTCGCAAAGTTTTCATTTGAATCCTCCCGCCTTCTTGATGCACCGCAATAATTTCGCTTGACACCCTGCGCTGCAGCCCGAAAAATAGCGTCTGCTGCGTTGCAACACAGACCGAGCCAATCCCGACCGCATCGCCACCGAATCCACTCACCACGAGGACCCGCCCCATGTTGAACACTGCCGAACAATTCGCTGCCGCTGCCCGCACCCAGATGGCATCCCAGCTGAACCTGGCCACCGCCTTCTCCGATGCCATGATCGACGGCGTCGAGAAACTGATGGGCCTGAACCTGCAGGCAGCCAAGGCCGGCCTCGACAACTCGCTGGCCAATGCCCAGCAACTGCTGTCGGCCAAGGATGCCCAGGAACTGCTCGCCACTGCAAGCCAGCAAGCCCAGCCCCAGGCCGAGATCGCCCTGACCTACGCACGCCACCTGGCCACCATTGCCAGCGGCAAGCAAAAAGAATTCGCGATGGCGGCCGAAAGCCAGATCGGCGAGAACAGCCGCCAGCTGGTGTCCCTGCTCGACGACCTGACCAAGCTGGCCCCGGCCGGCTCGGAAACGGCGGTGTCGATGATGAAATCGGCCATCGACAATGCCAGCTCGGGCTTCTCGCAACTGTCGCGTTCGGCCAAGGTCGCGATGGATACGATGGAATCGAACATCGATACCGCCGTGGCCCAAGTGTCGCAAGCCACGGCCAAGGCCAGCCGCGCCCGGAAGTAAGCCGGACGTCGAGTGCCAACAGCCGGCCGGGTGCGACCCCGCCGGCTGTTTTTTTATGGCGTCCCCTGTGCCCGGCCCGGCCACGCCATGCCATGCCTGCGTGCGAGCTCGCCATTAACTGCGTATGATCGGCGCTCAGCGCTGAAATGATACTGGCCTCGCCCGCGCGCTGCTGGCCAGCGGGTTTTTTATTCGCCGAAGTCGGGGTTTTCGCCGGACCGGCAGTCGCCGCCACAACAAGAACATGACGCTGCTCCAGCTTTTATCCATCGCCGTGTCGGCCGCCCTTTACTTCGGGTTTTTCCGGCTCAACAGCTACGCTTTCCAGGCCTTCGAGCTGCATGCCGGCGCCAGCTGGATCTTCCTGCCGGCCGGCCTGCGCCTGCTGTGCACATTGCTGTTTGCCGGCGAAGGCGCCATCGGCATCTGGCTCGCCTCCCTGCTGATCGTCTCGCTCGATTTCGGGCAGATGGATGTGATGACGGCGCTGGTGGCCTCGATGCTGTCGGCCGGCGCGCCTTATCTCGTCTATCGGCTGGCGCTGCGCGCCGGCATGCCCGACACCCTGATGGCGCTGACGCCGCTGAAGCTGATGCAGCTCGGCATTGCCTATGCCATCGTCTCGGCTGCGCTGCATTCGGTCTGGTATGCGCTGCGCGGGCTCCATGCTGACTTCATCAGCGGCTTCATCACCATGTTCACCGGCGACCTGGTCGGCACCCTCGTCATGCTGTATGCGATGAAGATGCTGCTGGCCGTGCTGCGCAAACTGCGCACTTCCTGAAGCAGGGCGCAAGCGGCGCGGCGCTGACGATCCTGCACCAAAGGGTGACGCCGGCCAGGGGATGCACCCCATTTCAGGGCAAAATAACGCCCCGGATGCCTGCACCACGATGGCACACTCCCTGCTTTAGCCCTGTCCGAATACGATTGAACACGCCTGAACACGCTTGCCTGCCCGAGCATGAAGCAAGCCGACGATCAAAACCGCACACTGTCCCGATGGCCCGTAAGTCTGAAGCTGCTGCCGAACCGATGATGGCCCCGCCCCCGGCGGCCGCGCCCGGCCACCTGCTGGCCACGCTGGCGCTCGGCTTTGGCCGTGACGGCGAGACCAGCCGTTTGCTCAAGCGCGAGCATTTCGGACCCTTGCGCGTGCAGAAGGCGCTCTACCCGGAAGGCTCAGCTGTCGCGCATGCGATCATCGTGCACCCGCCCGGCGGCGTGGTCGGCGGCGACGAACTGCGGATCGATGTCTCGGTGGCGCAAGGCGCGTCGGCCCTGCTGTCGACGCCGGGCGCGGCCAAGTGGTACCGCGCCAACGGCCATGTGTCGCGCCAGCGCCTGTCGATGCAGGTCGCGCCCGATGCCGCGCTCGAATGGCTGCCGCAGGAAACCATCTTCTACAACCAGGCCGATGTGCAACTGGAAACGACAGTGGACCTGCGCGGCAATGCGCGCTTCATCGGTTCTGACATCCTGTGCTTTGGCCGCACTGCCTCCGGCGAGCGCTTCAGCAGCGGCCGCGTGCGCCAGCAGCTGCGCGTGCTGCGCGATGGCCTGCCGCTGTGGCTGGAACAGGGCAGCCTGCTGGGCGACAGTGCGCAGATGCACAGTCCGCTGGGGCTGGCCGGGCACACGGTGTGCGGCAACCTGGTGGCCATCGGCCTGCCGCTGTCGGCCGCACTGATGCAGGCGCTGCGCGAGCGCTGCGGCGCGGCCGCCGGCGGCCGCGGACAATTCGGCGCCACCCAGATGAAGTCGGCGCTGCTGGTGCGCTACCTGGGCGATTCCAGCGAGGTCGCACGCCATGTGATGCTGGCCGCCTGGCAGCTGCTGCGCCCGGCGCTGCTGGAGCGCGAAGCGGCCGAGCTGCGGATCTGGAACACCTGATTCAACGAACTGCAGACCAACGATTACCCGAAACAGAGGAAAAAGCCATGGAACTCACCCCAAGGGAAAAAGACAAGCTGCTGATCTTCACCGCAGCGCTGCTGGCCGAGCGCCGCAAGGCACGCGGACTGAAGCTGAACTATCCGGAAGCGGTGGCGCTGATCACGGCGGCCATCATGGAAGGGGCGCGCGACGGCAGGACCGTCGCCGAGCTGATGTCCGAAGGCACCCGCATCCTGGGGCGCACCGATGTGATGGACGGCGTGCCGGAAATGATCCCCGACATCCAGGTCGAGGCCACTTTCCCGGACGGCACCAAGCTCGTCACCGTCCACCATCCGATTCCCTGACACGCGCGAAGGACAGACCATGATTCCCGGAGAAATGCTGATCGAGGACGGCGACATCGAGCTCAACGTCGGCCGTCCCACCGCGACCGTCAAGGTGGCCAACAGCGGCGACCGCCCCGTCCAGGTCGGTTCGCACTTCCATTTTTTTGAGACCAATCCGGCGCTGCAGTTCGACCGCCAGCTCGGTTACGGCATGCGCCTCAACATCGCCGCCGGCACCGCAGTGCGCTTCGAGCCGGGCCAGGAAAGAACGGTCGAGCTGGTCGCGCTGGCCGGCGGACGCAAGGTGTACGGCTTCAACGGCCTGGTGATGGGCAAACTGAAAGGGGCCGCGAAATGAGCAAGATTTCCCGCAAAGCCTATGCCGAGATGTTCGGCCCGACCACGGGCGACCGCATCCGTCTGGCCGACACCGAGCTCTTCATCGAGATCGAGAAAGACCACACCACCTACGGCGAGGAGGTGAAGTTCGGCGGTGGCAAGGTGATCCGCGACGGCATGGGCCAGTCGCAGCTTGCGCACCGCGACGTGATGGACACCGTGATCACGAACGCCGTTATCATCGACCACTGGGGCATCGTCAAGGCCGACATCGGCATCAAGGGCGGCCGCATCGCCGCCATCGGCAAGGCCGGCAATCCGGACATCCAGCCCGATGTGACGATGGCCATCGGCGGCGCCACCGAGATCATTGCCGGCGAAGGCAACATCGTCACCGCCGGCGGCATCGACACCCATATTCATTTCATCTGCCCGCAGCAGATCGAGGAAGCGCTGATGTCGGGCGTGACCACGGTGATCGGCGGCGGCACCGGCCCGGCGGTCGGCACCGCGGCCACC
>JACCDG010050882.1_pt1 | contig 22562 bp, 26 predicted proteins | sample 7442471 | NCBI WGS metagenome assembly JACCDG01 (sample SAMN15323444, study PRJNA562643) | freshwater metagenome | isolation source: river surface water | place: USA:Blue River Watershed | collected 2017-08-17 | reverse complement strand
CTGGTTACGATTTTTCTGCGTTCTTTGGCGTAGTTAACAGACTCAAGAAGAGTATGACTTGTGTGATACAGAAAACAAATTATTTGTTGGCAGCGGTCGATAATTTCCTGGTTACAGACTTTACTGGCATCAGCCAGAGTCATGGTTCTGCGCTCAGGATATTCGGTGATATTTTTGATGCCTATTAAAAGATCTTGTACTTCGCCAGGTTGTTGACCGATTGTTTGAGGCAAGATGATTGAGAGCCTGTCTGGATTTGCGCGCTGTGCGCCGCGAATAACTGCCATGTTTGTTCCGTTTGCGCCACCACTTGTAAATATCTGATTTCCAGACAGTACAAGGGCGTAACTGAGCATTTCAACAAGTTGCTGGTGGGTCAGGGGCAGGTTCCGGGTGCCTATAATTGCCACTTTTCTGGGGCCAGACTGCTGAATCATCAACAGTTCTTGTGCCAGTTCATCCACTGTGGGGATTGTTGACGTGCCTTGCGGTTCGTTTGTGACCATAGGGTGCGAATTCCTTTCGACTACAGACTAGAATTTTAACCAATTATTCGCAATTCACTAATTATATTGATTTGAGCAGTATCCCCTGGCAACCTGCTCTTTAGAAGTTTTAATACACAGCAAGCCCATTGGCTGTGAAAATTAGAGATGATGGCGCCAAGCGTACCTGATGTCAGGTCCCGTTTTGCCTTTATATTCCATTACAAAGATCGCTGATTCTTGCGTGAAGCGACTCTTCTCTTGGAATCCTGGCGCTAATTTAGCAACACTGGAGATCAGGATGGTAGTGAATTTGTCGCAAAAGCAAGATAACGATATGTTGGAGCGCCTGCTTGCAAGGCTCAATGACGCTCAAAAGGAAGCGGTCACTCTGGAATGGGGACCAGGTCTCATTGTGGCTGGGGCGGGAAGCGGCAAAACGACGGTGCTCACAAGACGCATCGCCTATTTGATTTCGCAATTGCGACAGGACCCGTTTTCAATCATGGCTGTCACTTTTACCAATAAAGCGGCTGCTGAAATGAAAAACCGAGTAGAAAAAATTCTAGGCGAATCTTATTCCAAATATATTTCAATCGGCACTTTTCACAGTTTGTGCGCAAGACTTTTGCGTCGCGAAATAGAATGTTTTCCAGAAGAGCATCCACTGCGTCGCTCAAGCAATTTTGTCATTTACGATGAGCGCGATAGTCAACAAATTATGAAACAACAAATTCAAAAAATGAATTTGGATGAAAAAGTTTTTGCACCAAAAGAAATGCACAACATAGTATCTGCCCTAAAGAACGATGGATACACGGCTGAGCGTTATTCGCACGAAGCAAAGACTTATCGCGAAAACAAGATTTGCGATATTTTCAGATCGTATCAAGCCGATCTCAAGCGCAATAACGCGATGGATTTTGACGATTTGATTTTGACCTTTAGCGAGATGCTCGACCAAATTCCAGCAGTGCGATACCGGTTACAGCAGCGTTATAAAAATATTTTGGTAGACGAGTTTCAAGATACAAACAAATCTCAATACGAAATGATTCACAAGCTAGCCACGCCTATGGATGGCGAAGGTCCGGCTGATGAGAAATTTTGGAGCGGACGTAGTTTGATGGTTGTAGGTGACATCGACCAATCTATTTATAGTTGGCGCAAAGCCGATTTTAGAATCTTTCTTGGATTTGAAAAAGATTTTCCTGGCACCACGGTTGTAAAACTAGAAGACAATTACAGATCGACATCGACTATTCTTGATATCGCAAATAGTATCATCAAAAATAATTCAGAGCGTATCGACAAAACTCTTCGCTCCAACAAAGGCGCTGGTAGTAAGGCTAAATACTACGAAGCAGCAGATGAAATTGACGAAGCCTTCTATGTTGTTCAGGAATTGAAAAAGCTCAAAGCGCAAGGTAAAAATTACAACGAGCAAGTCATTCTTTATAGAACCAACTCTCTTTCACGCGCGATAGAAGAAATTTTGGTTAGAAGCAACATTCCATATCAGTTGGTTGGTGCCACCAGATTTTACGACCGCGAAGAAATTCGTGACATGATGGCATATCTCAAGCTTACATATAATCCGCAAGACAGCCAGGCCTTCAATCGAATTGCAAACGTGCCAAAGCGTGCAATTGGAAAAACATCGCTTGAAAGATTGCACGAATTTGCACAAAACGAAAACATTTCAATTACCGATGCAGCACTTCAAGCTGACAGAATTGCCACCATTCCAAAGAAAGCACAACTCGCTCTCAAAGATTTTGGGCACATGGTAATGGATCGCTGGGTGCCGGTTGCTAGAGATACAAGCGACAAGAATTGCGTGTCTAAGTTAATCGAATTGATTTTGAAAGACATCAAATATATAGATATGCTCGAAGAAGCTGCAGCTACAAACAAAGACGAGCTGGCGCTTGGACGAATCGAAAACATACACGAATTTATGGCGGTGGCACGTGAATTTGAAGCCATCGCAGACGAGCCTGATTTAGACAGTTTCTTGACTCGTATTTCGCTTGTAAGCGATCTCGACAAAGTAAAACTAGAAGATGATGCAGTGAAATTGATGACGCTGCACGCGGCAAAAGGACTTGAATTTCCAGTTGTATTCTTGATGGGACTTGAAGAAGGACTCTTTCCGCATGTGCGCTCACTCGACTCTCCAGCACAATTGGAAGAAGAAAGACGTCTGATGTATGTTGGAGTCACAAGAGCCGGCGACATTCTTTATATGAGTCGCGCTCGTCGCAGAAGCTCGTATGGACAGGCTGCAAACTACACTATTGCGAGCCGATTCTTGTCTGAAATTACACCTGGACTTTTGACTGGTTTTTATGACATGTCTAAAGACGTATCTGAAACACCTCGTGGCGGCGGCTATCGCGATGAATTTATGGATACTGATAGTTACGATAGTTTCAAAACTAACGACACTTATGGTGGTGCTCCTCGCAATGCCGGACGATCCGGTAGTTCGGGCGGTGGCTATGGTGGTGGTTACCAGGAGCGCGGTGGCGGTTACCAGGAGCGCGGTGGCGGCTATGGAGGACGTGGTTCTGGATCGTCTAAGTCTTCAGTTGGACGCGGGTCTACAGGCGGCGGATACGGTGGCGGTGGATACGGCGGATCTGGCAGTTCTTCAAAGCCAGGCGGTTATGTAGGCTCAGGCGGCGCTCCGGCTGCAAGTTATGGCGGCACATCAAAGCCAAGAGCAATGCGACGTGAGGCCCCCCAAGCTGAACCCACCAAAGAGCCCGAAACACCCACTTATGAAAAGTTATCGGTGGGCGATAACGTGCAGCACTCTAAGTTTGGAGTCGGCCTTGTGGTCCAGGTCATTGGTGAGGGTAACAAGGAACTCTATAATGTAGAGTTTGAAAACGTCGGCAAGCGTCTGCTTGACCCCAATATTGCCAAGTTGAACAAGATATAAAGGAGAAGAACGGTGTCAATAGAAAAAACCTTCGTAGCCATCAAACCAGACGGAGTACAAAGAGGTCTGGTTTCAGAAGTGATCTCGCGCTTTGAGCGCAAAGGTCTCAAACTGGCTGGGATGAAGTTAATGAAGGTGCCTGTTGAAATGGCTGAAAACCATTACGGTGAGCACAAAGGCAAACCATTCTTTGAAGGTCTTGTGAAATTCATCACATCTGGTCCTATCGTTGCCATGGTCTGGGAAGGTAAAAATGCCATCGCCACCTGCCGTCAGGTTATCGGTGCCACTAACCCCGCTAATGCCGCTACAGGTAGTATTCGCGGCGACCTCGCACTTGATATCGGCCGTAATATCGTCCATGGTTCTGATGGTCCTGAAAGCGCAGCCCGCGAAATCGGTATTTTCTTCAAAGACAACGAAGTCGTATCAAACTGGGATCGCAATAACGACTGCTGGATCACCGAATAAGAAACTCGAAATCCTGACTATAAAGGCATTTCCACTTCCGGAATAAAAATCTAACGGAATTGAGGAAGTGCCTTTTTGTGTGCCTGAAAGTAGTTGACTTAATCAACCAAATTACTTGATTAAGTCAACTAAATTACTGCAAAAAAGAAGTTCATTGTCGAGAGGAAAGCATTTCCTGAGCTCGCTCAAGTACCATTTCTACGCTCATATCGACCAGGCAAGCTGTAGTTTTGAGTGGGCATTTCATCTCGTTGCATGGCTGGCAGGTAAGATTCAAAGCGAGGGCGTGATTGCCTGCACCATAAGGTCCGTTTCGCTTGGAAGGTGTAGCACCATAAATTCCAAGTACCTTTGGATGTTTGGTGGCACAAGCCAGGTGCATGGGACCGGTATCGCCCCCGATTACAAGGTCAGAACCTTCAAAAAGGGCTATAAGGTCCACCAGTGAAGTCTTTCCGGTTAAATCGACCAAAGTCGCTCCTGCATTCCTTATATATTGAAATATGGAAGCGTTTACGTTCGCTTCGCTATCACCACCCACGATGACAATCTCTGCACCGGGCCTAGTATCACTTGCTTTAATCAGTTCCTGACCTAATTTCGACCATTTTTCTGGTGCCCAAATTTTGGTGTCCCAGGTGGTACCTGGTATCAATACCACCCTTGGTAGCTTATTTTGTTTTGCAGGCAACATTTGCGCAAAACGATCATAAACCGATGCCTCCGGCCGTGGTAGCGGAAAATTTGCCACCAGTTCAGGCGTATCAGAAGCGCTAGCGCCCCCTTGGAGAACTCTTGCAGTTAGTTTGGCTGATGCTGCTATTTGCTCCGGCGTTTTGTATTTGTCGGTTAGAACTCTCACTGCTAGATCGGCAAGCAAAAGATGACGATTGATTATGTGTGTCCCTTCTGCAAAATAATCTTCGATATAAAGCTTATGGGTCAAAAATAGGTGAGAAAACTCTTTCACTTTTGAGTATCCAATTCTGATTTTGGAGCCAGAAATGTATCCTGGAATACTACTTTTCAAAAGTCCTTGAAAGTCGATAACCGCGTCGAAGCGACTCTGTTTGAGTTCTGAGGCAAATTGAGAAAACAGAGAAATCGACTCTCCCCATTTATCGGGAGAGGTGATTTTTGCTTTCAATGCTTTTTTGGGGAAGAGAATCACCTCGTCCACAAGCTCGTTATTGACCAACAGGTCCTTGTTTGGAGGTTCGACCAACCAACTGAGGGTGGTGTCAGCAAAACCTGCTTCAATCAGACCGGATTTAATTCTGGCAGCGGCTGGAAGCGTGTGCACCACGTCTCCAAGAGCGCTAAGTCTGATAATCAGGACCTTCAAAATTACCTAAAACCTCCCGGTACTTTGGTATTCCAGGTTACTTTACTTAAACATTTGCCACCAGCCACCATCATGATACCAGCCATCAAAAATGGTGTGACACCACGCGTGGAGCGCGTTTGCGCTTTTCGGCATGGTATGGGCTGGTGCCTCGTCCAAAGTTTGTGGAAAAAATGTATATCTGTCGTATGCATAAAATATAAATGATGGAGGTACAATAACTATGCCACCTGGAGTGGTATTAGGTTAGCCATCGAATGCAGTGACGCATCGTAGTTTTGAATCCTCCGAACTAACAAGCGTCGAGCTTCACTCAAAAAACGTCTGGAACCAACATTTATTTCTCAGTTAGACGTTTATCCTCACTGAACAAGGAGAACAACATGGTAGCAGCAAAGAAAAAGGGATCCAAAGCCGGTTCCGCCAAAAAAGCCGCCAAGGCTAAGGCACCCGCAGCTAAGAAACCCTCACACAGCATGGCAAAAGCTAAAAAGCCAGTGAAAACTGTGCGTACAGCAGCCCGCGCCAAAGCTGGAAGCGACGAGTACATGAGCTATAGCGGCAAATTTACCGTTCGCCTGCCTCGCTCCCTCCACCAAGCCCTTGTGGCTCGTGCCGAAAGAGAAGGCGTCAGCCTCAACCTCTTCGTCACCAACGCTCTTTCAAGAACCGTAGCCACACCAGGCAAACGCTAATCTGAAAAAGTAATCGGACAAAAGTAAAGGGGATGCTTAATGCGTCCCCTTTTCTGATTTTTTGTTAATGGAGCGGGAGCTATCAATCGCATGATCATTCGGCGATTCTTAAATATCGATAAGATATGCTCTTGAGAAACCTTATAATTCTTCCCTTTTAGACGTGGGAGCATGTCAGGTACACTGCCTGCATTCGTTATCCCGGTAAAAAGGAAGCCCAAAGCACTTATGGTGACAAATATTCCAGTGCTCAATTTGGTGGACCAATACAAAGAGGTCCAATCCGTTCTGGAGCAAAACGTTCTAAATGTACTTAGAAGTGGACACTACATTTTAGGTGAGTACGGAACACGGCTCGAAAATGAAGTTGCTGCCATCTGTCAGGCCAAATACGGCATCGGCGTAGCAAACGGTACAGACGCCCTGGTTCTGGCCATGATGGCACTAGATATCACCGCCGGTGACGAAGTCATCACCACACCATTTACTTTTGCAGCTACCGTCGAAGCAATTCTTCTTCGTGGTGGCAAACCTGTTTTCGTCGACATCGACCCGGTAACATTCAATATAGATGTATCCAAAATAGAAGCGGCAATCACACCCAAAACCAAAGTGATACTGCCGGTGCACCTATATGGAATGCCCTGCAACATGCCGGCCATTATGGAAATAGCTAAGAAGCACAACTTGCGCGTGGTCGAAGACAACGCACAAGGTATTGGCGCCACAGTTGACGGAAAAGCTACCGGTAGCTACGGCGACCTGGCTTGTATCAGCTTCTACCCCACCAAAAACCTTGGTGCTGCCGGTGATGCCGGTATGGTAGTGGCAAACGACGAAAGCTTAGCCAAACGAGTCAAAACCATTCGCGCTCACGGCTCAGTCGAGCGTTATTATCATGACGAACTTGGCGTCAACAGTCGTCTTGATGAAATTCAAGCGGCAGTCTTGATGTCCAAAGTAAGTTTCCTCAAAAAATGGAACGAGCGTCGCAATCAGATTGCCAATCTCTACAATGAATGCTTGAAAGATTGCCCCAATGTCCAAACACCTTACATTCCAGCGACTGATTCAGGCATTACACATGTATGGCATCAGTACACCATCCGTGTGGCCCATGGTCGTCAGCACTTAATTGATAATTTGAAAAAACGCGGTATTGGTTCGATGTGTTATTACCCCGTTCCTCTCCACACTCAAAAAGCTTTTGATCTGGGCTACAAACTGGGTGACTTCCCGCTTGCAGAAAAAGCTGCCGCAGAGGTTCTTTCACTGCCAATGTATCCTGAGTTGACTGATAGTCAAGCCATGACAGTGGCACGCGCGGTGCAAGAAGTAATGGCGGAAGTCACAATGGTTTCCAGAGTGGCTACACCAGTTGTCACCCAAAGTTAAATGAGCATTGCACAATCTTCCATAGTCAGTGAAAGCGCTTCCATCGGTCGCTCTGTCACGATTGGACCTGGCGCAATAATTTACGATGGAGCCAAAATTGGTGACAATGTAAAAATAGAAGCTCAAGCAATAATCTACGAGAACGTAGAAATCGGAAACGACAGTTATGTCGGAGCGCAATGCATCATCGGTGAGCGCTTGTATGCTTATCTAAAAGATCCTGCAAACTACAATAATCCTGTGACCAAAATTGGCGCCCGAAGCACTATCCGCTCAGGCACTATTTTGTATGCCAATACAAGTTATGGCGAAGGATTTCAAACTGGACATCGTGCCGTTATTCGCGAAAATAGCCACTTTGGTGTCAATTGTAGTTTTGGTACTAATTCACAATCTGATGGCGAAATCAAAATTGGCGACAATTGCAGATTTCACAACAATGTATTCATCGCCACTTTCACTACTTGCGAAGACAACGTACATTTCTATCCGATGTCCTGCACCGTAGACAGCATGCACCCACCATGTCAAAAAGGACGCGAAGGTCCTTATCTTGAAAGTGGTGTCATAGTTGGTGCCAAGGTTTTGATTCTTCCCCGCGTGCGCGTGGCGAAGAACTGCGTCATTGCAGGGGCTTCGGTGGTGACACACAATACTAAGCCCGGCATGGTTTTAGTTGGCGCACCGGCTAAAGAAATCAAAAAGCGCGATGAAATTCGCTGCCATTTAGAAGACCGCCCCGCCTACGAGGTGGCGCTGGAGTCTTGAACAGAGCAGGCGGACTTGTTCTAGGTTTGATCTGCCTCATTACAGCGGCTTCCTACAGTCCTATCTTGTTCAATTTTTTTGTGGGCGATGACTTCGTCCATCTAATTTGGCTCAAGCGTGCAATGGTCGAGCCAGAGCTTATTTTGCGCAATTTCCATACCTCGTGGCTGCAATTGACCACAACCGCTTTTTATCGTCCTTTGATTTCTGTTTTTCTCTCATGGGACTATTTTTTATGGAAAACAAACGCTATCGGTTTTCATATAACCAATCTCGTTTTTCATGTAGTCGCCACTATCGGCGTCTATTTTGTTGCTCAAGGTCTGGTTGAAGAGCTGGTTCCCCCGTCTAAAAAGGAAGCGGAGAAAGATCTTAAAAAGGGCATGGACCCAGAAAGTCTTCGCAACTGGATACCTGCTTTCTCTGCCACTATATTTGGTGTCTATCCGCTTCATCCCGAAGCTGTCTCCTGGATAACTGGTCGTGTAGACGTAGTAGCCACAGCGTTCTATATGCTAAGTTTCTGGGCTTATCTTGAATATCGCAAACTAAAAGAAATCGGTACACTGGTCACAATGTGCGTGTGTATGATTCTTGCCTTCTTCTCTAAAGAAATGGCATTTACACTGCCAATTGTAATCACCGCTTTTGAACTTTTCGCCACTCCAAAATCAGAATGGAAAACTCGCCTCAAGCCCGTTCTATTGCTCTGGGGCATTCTGGTAGCGTTTCTTGCTCTGCGCTCGTTTGCGCTTGGAACAGTGGTTGGCGGCTACGACAATTCTTTTCTTCCCACAGACTGGAAAGCTCAATTCAGACAATGGTGGCAAGGTGCGTACATGTTTCTGGTTCCGCTCAACAAAACGATAGTGGAAAATTCCAAATGGATGAAAGTCATCTGGGTGGTTTTTATGCTGCCTATGTTGGGTTCGGCAATTTACACGACAATAAGCTCAGCGCGCTGGCGTAAGTTACTTCTCTTTTGCTTTTCTTTCCTGCTAATTGCATTTGCACCGGTCTTCAAGCTTTTTACTATTGGCGACGATTTGCAAAGCAGCAGGCTAGCTTATTTGCCCTCAGCCGCCTTCAGTATCCTACTTGCCGTCGCATGTATCAGTGCACCTGTTTTAGGGCGCTCTAAAAGGCGTATAGCCGGCGCATTTTCAATATTCAGTCTAGTCTGCCTTTGTTTCAATAACTCAGCCTGGGTCGATGCTGGCGAAACAGTCAACAGTATTCGCAAAGAGCTAAACGCCCTTTATTCGGGACCAATCAAAAATGATCCCCAGGTTCTGATTTTGTCTCTTCCAGACAACATAAATGGCGCATATGCTTGCCGCAATGCGCTCGATGGTATGACCAAATCTCCCCAACTCTGCCGCGATATTCACAACTGTCTTGCGTTAGAAAATTACGAGCCCATAATTCCATTTGGTTTTCTCAAGCATTCTTTGTTTAATGCCAAAAACGAAGTGAGCATTTATCGATGGAATCAAGACAGTCGCAAACTAAGCAAAGTTGTGATTCCCCAAGATGAAACGCCATATGAACGGACTTTTGAACACGACGATTTGCGCGACATAATGGAAGCAAATCCAGTCGAGCACGCTCAAAGTAAATGGAACACAGACGGCTCGCTCGAATTTGAATCGGCAACAAGAAAAAGTCCTAAGCTCTTTATGTCAGTCGCCATCCCATGTTTCAAGACAGACATACTTTCGATGGAGGTGACAAACTTTGCAAGCGAGACACCAAAAGGTCCGGCTTGTCTTCTATTCAGAAATAATTTGGCATCAAGCTTCGATGATTCTGTAAGCTCCTGCGCATCGCTTGTATCGGGAACGCAAACTCTTTATTTCACTTTGACTAACATGCCGCAATGGACACTTGGTGGCACTTGCCGCGAGATATCAATTCAGTTTCCGCGCAAATCACATTTGATGATAAACAAAGTATCTTTCATGGCTAAAGAAAAAATGATGCCCGCCTTGAATTTCGAGAATTCAGGATTCATGGGCAGTAAAGGCTATTTGCATATAAGCAAAACCGACCCAGCCAAAGATCTTTTAGTCGATGCGCAATCCATGCCAGGTGCTTCTAAAGTAATTGTCGAAATTGCACAACCAAATAGATATTTTGAAAGCCAGAATACAGCCGCTTCTTCGCCAAGCTCTCTTGTGATGAAAACTATTGATGCTAAATTGAGTGATACCATAAAGTTAGAGCGTAGTCTTTTTCCAAGCGTAGGCATCTATCAAGTGCGCGCATATGGAATTGACGCCAAGGGCAACAAGATTGGGCTTGCAAGCGATCACATCGTAGTGGCAGTGGACTCATGAAATGGCTAGAAACCCGGCTGCAGAAAAACGCTATAGAATCACAATCAAGGTTCTAGGTGTTCTTGCTATCTTTTTTTGCTGCTTCCTATTTCACGAAGCAACAATTTATGTGGGTCTTGATGAGTCGATCGGAAATCACTCAAACATTTATAAGAAAACAGGCAGACCAAACGCTTGGGAAAAATTTTGGGGTGAAAGGGCGTTGGAATCTTGGAAATATCCCTGGTTAAATCAGAAAGATTTAGCTATAGATTTAGTAAAAGGTGAATCGTTAATAGGATTGACCGATACTCAAGTTTTGGAAAAGCTGGGAAATCCTTCTTCCTCGCCTAACTATTTTAGGATTGAGTATGAGTTGCCGCTGACCGGAGGCGAAAGCGTCTGTAATCTTTGTGTAGAATTCGATCATAGTACCAAATTGGTAATTCATTCTTACATTGAAACTGGACACTGAAAATGCCTGAATAAGTCGAAAAGGATAAAGTTATGCTTGCACCAAATCGAACGTGGTTCTGGCAGAAAATTCTCGGCGTTTTGCATATGAGCAAAGAAGATCCAAGTAAAGAGCTTTCTGTAAACGCAGAGAAAATGCCAGGCGCCACCAAAGTGGTGCTTGAAATAGCGCAACCAAACAGATATTTCGAAAGCTAGAATACGCAGGACTCTTCGCCGAGTGCACTTGTTATGAAAACAATCGATGCTAAGATAATAGATACAGTGAGGCTCGATTGTTCTATGTTTCCCAGTGTGGGAATCTATCAGGTTCGCGCTTACGGCATCGATGCAAAAGTCCACAAGATTGGGCTTGCAAGCGATCACATAGTAGTGGCAGTGGATTCGTAATTCTGGATTCAGGTAATGGCTAAAATAAAACGATCCAGGATTTGGATAAATCTTTTAGGTGTTCTCGCCATATTTTTTTGTTTTAACATGTTTCGTTCTTCAACCAAACTAGTGGGTCTGACCAACGATCCCCCGACTCACTCATATATTATGTCTAGAAAGTCCAGTTCTTGGGACATTTTCTGTGGCGAGAGAGCCTTGAACTTATGGAAGTATTTTTCAAGAAATGAAGATTTGGCTATAGCCTTGGTAAAAGGAAAAACGTTGATTAGATTGAAGAAGGCAGATGTTCTCGAAAAAATAGGTGTGCCAGAAGGTGGAAATGCTAATTCAAATTGGTGGTTCTATTTTCTAGAGTGGAGTAGTTTCGAGTACGGAAGTCATCTAAACATATATTTCGATGAGAACGATGTTGTCACCAGCACTTCGTTTTACGTAAACCCGTAAGCAATACAGTTATCTCATTGGATTTTTACCAATGCACGGACTTTTTTGTGAGTACGACTTGCTTTCCACAAATCCACTTCGTTTTGAAGATTAAGCCAAAATTGTGGGGTCGTATTGAAGGCATCAGCTAAAACCATAGCTGTTTCTGATGAAATTCCTAGTCTGCCATTCACTATGTCACTTACTTTGGGCTGAGTCCAGCCGGTGTGCTGAGCAAAAGCAGTCTGACTAATCCCTAATGGATCCAAAAATTCTTCTTTCAAAATCTGGCCTGGACTGGTTGGCTGGCGAAGCATTTTCTTTCTTATCATAATTTTCCCAGCGATAATCTGTTATTTCTAAATCATGAGCACCGTCTGAATCTTATCGAGAAATTATTCTCCATTGGTAGTTGCCACTTGTGGTGTATTAGTCTTTTAGATCGTGTTTTAAAGTCTTGAAGCTTTTAATCGCCATTCTAGGGCTTCTTTTATACAGGTATATCATATAATAGTATAATAAGAATGGTTTTGTTTTGGAATTGTTGTTTCGTGCGAATTAATCGCTTAATTTGAAGTTTTCTGAGGTAAGTAACCTTAAACCTGGGCAGGATTAGAGTATGGAAGACAAAAAATGCTGTGATGCTTATTGGATAAAGCAATTAGCTCAATCGGCATTGTCTCAGCATGAAGCTGAGCAGAAAGCCTGGATGGCTCAGCACTCGCAAAACGACAAAGACTGTTCCGACTGGATGGATAAGTTATTCGATCATATGGTCTCGTTTGGCGACCAGTTCAACGAGATGACCTCGGATATTTCCAAACATGTAGACTGGGAGACTCCTGCCTTTCATCACGTAGACTGCAATGATGTTTTGCAGGAGTGCGATAAGCCGCCAGGTGAGCGTGTTTATGCAGGGCATTTGACTTTCTTGCGATGGGCTTTGCTGATGCGTGGCTACAGTCATGAGATTCAAGTCTATATTATTCCGTCAAATATGCTTCTGGAAATGAGTATCGGTACTTTCGACAGCAGAATCTATCCGCCTATTGTGCGAATTAAGTTTCATCCCAATTCCACCGAAAAAGCTCACCTGAGATATAGCGAAGGGGCCGAGTCGCTCGACAAAGAAATTAATTCTCACGCCCTGCTAGAGCTTGCAAAGGCGTTCTTTTCTGCCTTGGTGGAAAAAGGGCGAAGCTGAGCCTGCACAATTAATTATGTATTTCGATTAAATGTAAGAGAATCGAAGTATGTTCAAATTCCCCCTGTCTCCTATCAAACCTGTGCGAGCATATTTCACGCTTGCAATAGCCGCTATGGCTCTGGGATTCGCTACAGGCAAGCCCATTTCCAATGAGGCAGTGCTTTTTTATTGTAGTAATTTTGAGGCGGCTCCAAGCTTTTCGGAGCCTGTTAGCAGTTCATATCGTTGGGTCCAGCAGGCTTTTTACGATCTGAAAAGAGGTAAGGGTGGAGACAAGTCTCTTAAATTGCAGAAGCTTCTTGGCATAAAGCAAGATAAGTTGCTAATCGACGCGTATTTCAACTATCCCAACGACTATGCTGACTTCGGAAATCAAACATTGGTTCAAATTGACGGAACCATGCTTGATCTCTCACGCCCAAATATGCCAGAGATGAAAGTAGTTTTTCAATTCTCGTTCAAGAAAGAAAGCGAATTCTTTCAGATGCAAGACGTAGAAATTCTAACGCTTGGTGAGTGCAATAAACTCAATCATTTCGCATCATTACTATCTAGTAGTGGGCCAGATGAAGTGGTATCACGCAACAGAAAAACAATGAAATATGTTCGATATTCAGATGCATGGTCGCACTTTAATAAGACACGCTCTCATGAAGAATTCAATCGAGCAATTGAGTTGAACCCTGAATGTTCGTATCTCTATTACTTTGATGGTACGACCTATTTAATGGAAGGTGAAAGCTCGTTAGCTCTTGAGCGATTCAATCAATGCCTACAGTTGGATCCGCATAATTCATTTGCCTTAGTAAATCGAGCTATCGCAAAATCAAATTTGAAAGATTTTGCTGGCTCTGTATTTGATACCAATGCTGCCGTGCAAATGAACCCTGGCAATGCATTTGCGCACATGAATCAGGGCTACGATCATTCCACATATTTCAACTATAAAGAATCTATTCGCAGTTACAGCAAGGCCATTCAACTAAATCCTTTAGTCTACGATTCTTACGTCAACAGAGCATTGGCTCGCGAAGGTTTAGGCGAAAACTCAATGGCTATGACTGATTATGCAACTGCAATCAAGCTCTATCCATCTCGCTTTAGTGCATATATGCAGCGCGGCACTCTATTGATGAGAATGAAAAAGTACAAGGAAGCTCTTGTAGACTTGAATTTTGCCTTGCGCTTTTGTCCGCGGGATGAAGAGCATCGCAATTCTTTGATGTACATCCAACACTCGCTCTCGCTTATCGCTTTCTAAAGATCTTCTCGTGCTATGAGTTAAGTTAGAGGCAGAGCTTGCCTCAGGACTTTTCATGGCCACAGCAAAAATCTTCATATTAAATAATTGTCGCAGTAAGTACGGCATTGCTAGCCAGATTGGTGTTTCCAAGACCTATAACTGACAGATGGTGTATCAATGTTCTTAAATTCCAAATTTTTAAATACGTTCTTCTGTGTGCTGATTCTCAGCTCACTTTGTATAGTTGACTGCTTAGCTGAAGACAGCGAGTCTGCGCCGCAAAGATCTAAAGATACTCATGCAATTGATGACGTATCACCTACCAAAGCAGTGGAAAAAGAAGCACAGCGACAAATTGAGGAGAGCCTGGAAGTACCTGAGGAAGCCACTGTTACACCAGACTCGGGCAGTGTTATGTCTACCACTAAGGAAAAGGCAGCTGCGTCGGGTGAATCAACCTTTATAGGTAAAGATGACCCAGGGGTTAATGCCAAACTTGAGAAAACCAAAAAAGGAAAGCGACCCTCTGTAGCTTTGGCTTTAGGCGGTGGTGGCGCAAGAGGTGCTGCTCACATTGGTGTTTTGCGAGTATTGAGCGAAGCGGGCATCAAAATAGATTACATTGTGGGCAATAGCATGGGAGCCATAGTAGGCGGACTTTATGCTGCTGGAGTTCCATTAGATAAAATCGAAACAATCATGCTTGATGGTTCGATGCGTAAAGCCTATATGCCGGGCATGATACCACCAACGATACTACTAAATCCCACTGAAAGACTGCTGCATCCTTTTCGAAAACACTATGCTGGGCTTTGGTCGGGCAAAAAATTTGGAAAATTTTTGGAAAAACAATTACCTGAAGGCGTTGAAAATATCGAGGACACTCCAATTCCCTTTTCAGCCGTTGCCACAAATCTATTGGATGGCAAAGCATACAGAATAAGCGACGGCAAGTTATCAACCGCTATGCGAGCCAGTTCTACAATTCCAAGTATTTTGCAACCCGTAGCTATCGGCGATAAGGTCTATGTAGACGGGGCTGTGAGGGCTAACATGCCAGCATCTGGTGCGCGTGATACCGGTGCCGATATTGTTATTGCTGTTTTAGTAGACAATCCATTAGTAATATTGCCCGCTAAAGAGTTTAGAAGCCTTTCTGGAATTTTGGGACGAATGACAGATGTTATGCTCGCTGTAGCTGATGCTCGACAATTACCTTTTGCAGATATCGTTATCAATCCTGATGTTAGCGGAATCGGGGTAATTAAGGGAACCCGTGAGGACGCGAAAAAGGCTATTCTTGCTGGAGAGACCGCAACCAGAAAGGCTCTTCCTGCGATTCGAAAAAGGTTACTGCGTAAATGATTCTAGAGCTCGCTTTAAGGGCAAACGCTTAATTTGATTTTGCACGCTCACTGAAAAATTCCACTAATCAGATCCAACTTTGAATATCATCTCTTCAGAATGTTTTGCTGAGAATGGTGTTTGATCCCAGTCACCATACATGGTATCGACTATCAAACCGGCTTTGGATAAATGCATTTCAATTTGTTCTTTGGTCCAGAATCTAAGTACGCTTTGTGATGTCAGCATTTCGTTGGCAAATTTATAATTTAGACTGAATGTCATTTTGTCATTAACAAGGTCGATAAATCGTCGAGACTCTTGCACAAAACCATAAGGCGTGTTTAATTCTAAATCGTAATCCCATCTCGATTTCCAATCGATGTTGGGATTGCGCGATTCAAATACGATCAAGCCTTCATGCTTCGAATGTTTCTTCATTGTTCTGAAAACGCTTTCCACATCTCTATCTTCGAGCAAAACTTGAAAAGCGTGTCCAGTCATAATGATCAAATCAAATAAATGTTCCGATTTGAAATCTTGAGCTTTCGACTGAACCCAAGTAATCTCTGCTGCGTGTTTCTTTTGACGAGCGATACTAAGCATCGCCTCAGTTGGATCCGCGCCCGTAACATTGTGACCTTTAGCCGCGTAAGCATCGCACAACAAGCCTGTTCCACAGCCTAAATCAAGAATTCGTTTTGGTGATTCGCCAGCTAGAGACAAATAAAAATCTCGGTCCTGCGACCAGGGACTATCGAGATCATAAATCTGTGCAAGCTTTGGATTGATGTAGTGTTCATCCATCAGATGTTTCTCTCAGCGTCTTGAGTAGATCTTTAACCAAAAGCCACATTCTCATTGTGTCTGGGGGGAAAGCTTCAAAATCAAATTTTTCATAGAAATGTTTTGCATCTTCGTCGAGAGCATCGACTACCACAGCTCGAATGGGAATTTCTTCTGAAAAATAGGCAACTGAAATAAGCGCATGTCGCAACAGGCGTGCTCCAAGCCCTTTGCCTTGATGACTAGAGGCTACAGCTAATCTTGCTATAAGAAAAACAGGAATCGAATGTTTTGCTAACCCTTTTTTTACGCGCTCGGGCGTGCTATCAGAGTGTTCGATAGAAACTACGTTAAAGGTGTAATATCCAATGACATTCTTACTGTCGCCTTCTGTGACAACCATTGTCTTAGTTTGATTTGAATTTTGACTCTGTAATGCGTGCTTCTTAAGCCATGTAGAAAGCGCTTCTTTGTTACAATCGAATCCATCTAAGATGTGATCCTTGGTCAATGATTCGGGTTTGTAAATCAACTTACTTGTCCCAATCGTCGGAGCCGGAGAGCCTTTTGCGAAGGTTGGGGAGTGTTTTGGCTTTACGATTGAGTACCCGCTCCATAATTTGCCACTGCTCATCACTAACTACAAAGCGGTTGTTTTCGTGAATTACAGTTTGAGCCGCCACAACCGCTTGTTGACGAATAAACGACGTTGGACTAGTACTTTGCATGGAGGCGGCAAGCCTTATTAACTCTTGTTCTTCAAGGCTAAGTCGAATATCAAATTTTTCAGTTTTGGGATTGTTTTTTTGCATACCGAGACTCGTTTCACTCTTTTGAGTATATCATTTGTCATGACATTGTCCAGACGAAATCGGGAAATTGCTTCAGAGATGTTGTTAGACACTAAAATTTCTTTTCAGTGCTAAATGAACCTATATTTGTGCGCAAAGCTAGATGCAAATTGGTTCTTTGTTCCTGGGAAATTCGATTATGGTTTTAAATGTTAAATTGCTCTCTTTGGGGGTGTGCGCTTGTTTCCTTAATCTCAGTGCCAACCTGCCCTGCCTTGCTGAAACCAACAAACGCTATGAGCGCTCGAAAGACACGCACGCCATAGAAGACATGCCGACCAAGGTAGTCGAAAAGGAAGCACAGCGCCAGATAGAAGAGAGCGCGGATTTGCCCGATAAATCAAAGACCCCAGTTGGCGATGGTAAAGTCATTTTTAGCCCCGCTGAAAAGAAAAAAACATCTGTAGAGTCCACGTTTGTCGGCAAAGACGATCCTTCTGTAGATGCAAGCGTGCATCAATCAAGTTCTAATAAACGTCCGACAGTTGCTCTTGCACTTGGCGGTGGCGGTGCTCGGGGAGCTGCTCACATAGGTGTTCTTCGCGTTTTGAAGGAAAATAATATCCAAATAGACTATATCGTCGGAAACAGCATGGGCTCTATAGTCGGTGGTTTGTACGCGGCGGGGGTTCCCCTTGAAGAAATTGAGAAAATGGTTCTGGATAACTCATTGAAGAGAGCCTATATTCCAGGATTTATATTGCCTACGATGATTTTGAACCCACTAGAAAAAGTGTTTCATCCTTTTAGAAAGCATTATGCCGGAATTTTTTCAGGCAAAAAATTTGGCAAGTTCTTAGAAGAGAAATTACCCGAAGGCGTTGAAAACGTTGAAGATACGCCAATTCCGTTCTCTGCTGTAGCCACCAATCTCATCGATGGCAAAGCGTACAGAATAAGTGATGGCAGGCTTTCTACCGCTATTAGAGCCAGTTCTACTATCCCAAGCGTGCTCCAACCGGTGGCGATTGGTGACAGAGTTTATGTCGATGGTGGCGTCAGGGCTAACATGCCCGCCTCTGCAGCGCGTGATACCGGGGCTGATGTCGTTATTGCAGTACTTGTTGACGAACCATTGAAAGAGCTGCCAGCAAAGAGATTCAGAAAATTGAGCGCCATTGTTAGCCGCCTGGGAGATGTAATGCTAGGTGTCTCAGATGCGCGTCAAATGCCATTTGCTGACATTATCATCAATCCGGATGTGAGCGGCATTCCAGTGGTTAAAGGTAAGCCAGACGATGCGAAAAGGGCGATTAAAGCCGGAGAAGATGCGACAAACAAAGCTCTTTCCATAATCAAAAAGAGATTGAGTGTCAATTAGTGTCCGATTTGACTCATGTCTAATATAGTGCTGCATTATTCTCTCTTGAGCTATATAATGAAAATAGATAAGGCGATATTTCCGCCTGCATTACCGTAGTTGCATAAGAATTGCCGTTAATCTCCTCATCTGGCTGGCTAGAAGATGAGACGGACGAGGCTCAACTTAAAATGTCTAAGGTTTTACTAGGGGAATCGCAAGAGGACCTTGCAATCGCTCTCAGAGAAGGTTTTGTCGCTGAACATTTTACTGTGGAGATCGAAAACAACGGACTTCGCATTCTCGAGTGTCTCCGGCACAATCAATATGACGTCATTATTCTCGAGATTGCTCTCAGCGGTTTGGATGGAATTAGCGTAGTTCGAGATTATAGAGCTAGTGGTGGAAACATTCCTATATTGTTACTTGCAAGCAAACACTCGTCAAGCGAATTGCAATGCGGTCTTGATGCTGGTGCAGACGGTTATTTGGTAAAACCATTTTTGTTGAGCGATTTATATGCTCTTTTCGACCTTGTAAGATTGGAAAAAATACCAGAAGCGCCATCATAATCGGTTAAGACATCCCAAACTCTTGCAGGGGACGCCTTAATGATAATATGGCTTACTATGAAGACTTTCTTGCCCGTGTGCAGCTCACTTATGGGCAGAGCAGAATTTGTTTGTTGAATAGATAAATCGAGTTCTTCTGATTGCAATGCGTAAGGCGATAAAAGTATTGTTGTTATTGCTAGTGAGGCAAGTACCAACACTCTCGAGCCCGAGCTATACATTTTCTCACTCCATTAAACCCGACGGTCGCCATCGTTATTATTTAGGGGCTTTGTGAAAACTGGGTCAAAATCGCAACTTATTCTAAAAGTCGAATTGTGCAAGCATGCTATAATGAAAACAGATAGGGTGACTACACCAAAGTTTTCGTCTCAAAATTATTTTGTCGTTAATTACCTAGTCTGGCAACGCGACGTGTGCCGGTACTTATAGGTCTATTGATGCTGGTTTCCGCAGCTCGATAAGCGAGTGCGGTTATTGTCATTGCCGTTTTAAACGCATCAATATAGGTCAAGGAATTTCATGGTTATCTTATCGTATGTTTTCTTTTTTACAGTGGCGGGTATGTGCGCCTGGCTCGTGGAGAAGACTTCACCCGGAGGCACTCCTGGTGGTGCCATCACAACCACTATCCTTGGTCCCATTGGAGCATGCGCTGGTAGCTATTATTTAATTCGTTTTGGACCAGAATTTTACGGCGTTTCTCTGCTGCCCGGAATATTGTGTGCAATCCTCGTTGTGATTACAGTTTCATACATATGCAGAGAATTCAAACGCAATCAAAGCCAGTAATAACTGGTCATACAGATCAAGAAAGAAGGTAACGAATATATGAACATGACAATAAATATGCTTGCACTGGCAAGTGTATTTGCGCTTTCCACCCTACAAACAGTAGCGCTAGATAAAACAATCACCAAAAAGAAAATGGTTGTGAAAGTATCTAAAAAGAGTGTGCCTATTTGGAGTAAGAATGTCAAAATACCGCATCGGGCGTGGATTCCAGTAGACAAGCCCAAAGAAGTTCTTTTGTGTGTACATGGACTTGGCTTCAGTAGCGAGTCTTTCACCGAGTTTGGACGAGCGATGGCTGGTCACGGAATCGCTGTGTACGCAGTTGATGTTAGAGGTTTTGGACAATGGACAAAAACGCAGGATAAAAATGTGGATTTTGAAGCTTGTCTGTTAGATGTTGAAGCTGCATTGAAGTCACTGCACAAAGCTTATGGCCAAACGCCTATTTTTCTTGTGGGTGAATCAATGGGTGGAGGAATCGCTCTACAAGCCACTTCTCGCAACCCACAGTTAGTCTATGGCTTGATATGCTCAGTTCCTTCAAGTGATCGTTACGCTAAATTTAGCTCTGAAATTGTAGTTGGGACACGTTATCTCAGTAACAAAAATAAGCCTATGGATATGACGACTGAAGTGGTTAATCGCTCGACTTCAGATGTAAAACTAAGAAAGGCTTGGGCAAATGAATCGAGCAATCGAATGAAATTGACTCCAAAAGAATTGAAGCAGTTTACTGATTTTATGAAGGGCAATGAAGATGCCGCAGCACTGATCGACAAAACGCCTAGTTTGATGCTTGCCGGCTTCAAAGACAAACTGATTAAACCAGAGGGCACCATCGATCTGTTTAACGAACTCAACACTCCAGACAAATTACTTATGGTGGTGGGAGATGGAGAACACTTGCTTCTAGAAGAGAATCAAATGTCAGATCAATTAGAAGAAATGATTATTGTCTGGATTAAGAATCAATTGACATCAAAACAAAGAAGCGTAAATGCTCGTCTATCGGAAGGAAGATAAATGTACTGGATTTTATTCTCACTCACAATAATATTCGCCGCAATGGTAACTCTTACCATTTTGCCTGTTTATGCAAAAACGTGGACGGTTGAGCAACGTCAAACCAAGCTAATGCAAGACGTTAACGCGGGTCAAAAATCCGGGGCGTTAACTGTGAAACAGTCCCGAAAGCTGCGTAAAAATTTAGCTAATGTTGCGCGCAAAAAGGCAAAAATGAAGTTGAAAAACGAAGGCAAAGTAAGTATCGAAGACAATGCCAAACTTCAGAGTCGTATTGATGAAGCCAGCAGCAAAATCAAAACTGAGCAACTCAAAAAGAACTAATCGCCAAACACCGTATTTTCATTTGCGCATTTTTGCGTTGCACTTGATTGTCATGTTTTAATTGGAAAATGAACGACTCTGTTGAACGTATTAATCGGGTAAAGAGTGCAATGAAATTTCTTGCTTTGCTCTTTTTTATTTCCTATGCCATTTTGACCGAAGCTAAAACTTCTAGCTCGCAAAATAAAAGCACGACTTATCCGCCTTATAAGCAGCCTGCAATTGGTTTTCAGTGTGGTGAAGATGAATTTATGCATGCGCTTAAGATTCAGCTGACAAAGTGCTGGTTCCCACCAAAAAATGAAGGTGACAGGAAAATGGTTTTGCGATTCAGGCTTAATTCAAAAGGTGAAGTCGAATCTTCGGCTATAGAGAAAGCCTCAGGCTCTGCCTGCTTTGACAAAGCAGCTGTGGATGCGCTTTATGCTGAACCGTTTAAACCTGCAGTCGACGGGAAAATTCCAAAACTAGACATCGTATTCACGTTTTCGGTATCGGCAAACGACAATTCAAAGTGTGTGGAACTTAAAAAGGGACTTAGGAGCCAAGCTTATCTTGGTGATGAAAGAATAAATATAAACAATGAAACAGAAAATCTGCAAGCTAATCCCAGTTCGGTTTCTTCGCGATTGGCATTAGTCGCCGATTTACTTAGACAAGGAAGTAGAGAAGAAGCTGTCTTTTTGCTGGAAGAAGGCATTACGCTTCTTCCGTCCAAAGACATTTTCTCAAATTTACTCACCCGAATAAACCGTAGGGAGCTTTGATGTTTACTGTCCTTGAAACTTCCTGAACTGCCCGCTGATTTCCACAGGCGTCGTCAGAATCTCTTGAATCTTTGTCTTCAGATAGTTTGCATGTCCATTGTCGCCCTTCTTTGTATAAAGACGCACAAGGCTCATCAGTAGCGATGCTACTGACACACAATTTTTTCCATATAATTTCTCGGCTATGATAATCGCCTTTGTATAAAGCGTTTCCGCTCTATCAAGGTCGCCTTTATCCATAGCGGTATCTGCGCTCGACGTGGCGTCGATCAGCTTTTGTCTATCGAACATAATATTGACCCTCAAACTTGCCATCTTCTTAAAATAGAAACGGCGGCAATCAACCGCAGCTCCCAGTCGGCTAATCTGCCAGATAGGAACGTATTAAAATTCCTAGCATAGCTCTGGGGTGCGATGCCGGTATGATGTTAAAATTGGCGTCTAAAATGGGGTGGAAAACTAAACAGGTGGTACTTATTAAGGTTTTTGAATATGTTTCGTTCGAAAAGCTCTCTGCGATGAGCCTGGAGTCTGAATACTTAATGAATTTAAGTTTGAAGCCCCAAATGTTACAGGATAAATATGGAATCGAGTTTTCTAAACTTGATGCTTTGGCAGAAGAATATTTTGCCG
>JACCDG010601904.1_pt1 | contig 22571 bp, 20 predicted proteins | sample 7442471 | NCBI WGS metagenome assembly JACCDG01 (sample SAMN15323444, study PRJNA562643) | freshwater metagenome | isolation source: river surface water | place: USA:Blue River Watershed | collected 2017-08-17 | reverse complement strand
CAAATGGACATCAAGATTACTGGTATTACAGCCGAGATTATGAAAGTTGCGTTATCTCAAGCTAAAGAAGGCCGTATGCACATTCTGGGCTTGATGAAACAAGCCATGAGCACTTCACGTGAAGATTTGTCTGAGTTTGCACCAAGAATTCTTACTTTGAAAATCAATCCCGATAAGATTCGTGATGTGATTGGTAAGGGTGGTGCAGTGATTCGTGCCATCACCGAAGAAACTGGCACAACCATTGATATCGAGGAAGATGGCACAATCAAGATTGGTTGCGTGAATGCAGAAGCGGGTCAAGAAGCCAAGAAACGCATCGAGGAAATTGCAGCTGAAATCGAATTAGGCCAAGTTTACGAAGGTAAGGTAATCAAATTGTTAGACTTTGGTGCTGTAGTGAGCCTGTTACCTGGTAAAGATGGTTTGTTGCATATTTCTCAGATTGCACACCAACGCGTTAATGCCGTATCTGACTTCTTGTCAGAGGGGCAAATCGTGAAGGTGAAAGTGATTGAGGCAGATGAAAAAGGTCGTGTGCGTTTGAGTATGAAAGCACTGATTGATCCACCTGCTGGAACAGAAGCTGCTGAATAAGCAGGCAGTATAAAAAAAGCCCAGCAATGCTGGGCTTTTTTATTCAAGGTATCCGCCAGATTTAGCCGGCGACTTGTTTTTCTCGGATTTCGTCTAGAGTCTTACAATCGATACATAGCGTTGCAGTAGGTCTTGCCTCAAGTCTTTTGAGACCAATTTCCACTCCACAGCTGTTGCAATAGCCATAATCGCCAGCATCAATTTTGACTAGCGTTTCGTCAATCTTCTTGATTAGTTTGCGCTCGCGATCACGATTGCGTAGCTCTAAGGTCATATCAGACTCTTGGCTGGCGCGATCATTAGGATCTGCAAACATGGTGACTTCATCCTGCATGGTATGAACCGTGCGGTCGATGTCCTCACTTAATTCTTTTTTCCAATCGTTAAGAATCTGACGGAAGTGATTAAGCTGCTTCTCGTTCATGTACTCTTCGTTTGCCTTCGCGTTATAGGGGGCAAACTGTTTTTTCGTGTTTTCTGCCATGATGATTGAAACCAATAAAAATGTTGTTGTTAACAAGCCAAATTCAAGCGCGGGAAAGTGTACACTGATTCATACGCTTGTCAAAGCAATAATTGAGCAGTCTTATGTAGATGCTCTAAGTGACTGAGCGAGAATGGTATTTTCCATTAAAGTGGCGACGGTCATCGGGCCAACTCCGCCAGGCACAGGGGTAATCCAAGCGGCATGCTGACTAGCTGCATCAAACTCTACATCACCACAAATTTTACCGTCACTCAGGCGGTTAATCCCGATATCAATCACAATCGCCCCAGGTTTAATCCAATCACCCTTTACTAAGCCAGGTTTTCCGGCAGCGACAACCACCAAGTCTGCTCGGCGAATATTCCCCTCAAGATCTTTGGTATGGCGATGGCAGCAGGTCACAGTCGAGCCTGCAAGTAGCAATTCCAACGCCATAGGTCGTCCCACATGATTAGAGACACCCACGACCACCGCATCTAAACCCATAGGGTTAATTGCATATGCCTCAAGCAATTTAATCACACCGAAAGGAGTGCATGATCGCAAGGTAGGCTGACGCACGGTTAGTTTGCCAATATTGTAGGGATGGAATCCATCAACATCTTTGTGCGGGTGGATGCGCTCAATAATATCTTTTTCATTAATTTGTTCAGGCAATGGAGACTGCACCAAAATACCGTCTATCGCAGGGTCTTGGTTAAGGCTATCAATTAAATTAAACAGATCTTGCTGGGAGGTCGAGGCTGGTAAATCATATGCAATCGAGCTTATACCAACCTTTTCACAGGCAAGTCGCTTATTTCTTACGTAGATACTTGAAGCTGGATCATTACCTACTAAAACGACAGCCAAAGCAGGTGGGCGCAGCCCATTAGCGACATTCTGTTCAACTTGTTTTTTTAGCTTTTCTAGCAGTTGTTCGGCAACCATTTTGCCGTTGATAATTTGCGCTGACATAGGAATCAAACAATCGGATAAAAGGTAGCATTTTAACAGGCATTTTGGCTTATTGATTGACCTGCAGGGCAGAATCAGTTATATTTGCGCCCTTCGGGGTGTAGCGTAGCCTGGTAGCGCGCCTGCTTTGGGAGCAGGATGTCGGGAGTTCGAATCTCTCCACCCCGACCAATTTCCTTAAACTTGTGTTTGTCTGACAATCTGCCCGTAGCTCAACCGGATAGAGCACCAGCCTTCTAAGCTGGGGGTTACAGGTTCGATTCCTGTCGGGCAGGCCAGGTTTAATCACTAGTTCTGATGGTGGCTGTAGCTCAGTTGGTAGAGTCCTGGATTGTGATTCCAGTTGTCGTGGGTTCGAGTCCCATCAGCCACCCCAACCCCCTAAAAATCCTTATTCATTAATATCCATACTTTATGATCTATCAGTACAAAGAGCGATCAGGGCGCCCAAAAAACGCCTGACTTAAATCCTGAATCGCGCATAGGTCTATAGAAACTTCCGTTAATCTGGGTTTTTGTAATCAAGTAAGTGATAAATTTCTCAACTAACTTTGTATCAGGTTTAGATTGATTGGCAACTTCCCAAAAATGATCAAGCTCACCTTGATAAGTCAAACCATCCATATCATACAATGCTTTTCCGAGTACTTTTGTTGGGACAAGGTGATGAATCGCTGATAATCCCACAGTGCTATTCACCACCACCACGCCTTTAGCATGATTTAACAAGGTAGGTAAGTGTTGATCATGGATGTAATAAATACGATCTTTCAAAAAAAATCTTGTAGTCAGATAATCAATAAATGAGGAGTAATCAACGTGTCCTCTATCCATGGAGTGGTGCTTAATGACTAGAATCTCGCCTTGCTTAGAATTTTTTGCAAAAGACTTAATCAGCGTTTCAATAAAGGTATACATCGAATCAATATCACTGTGTTCCTGTATCTGAAAATCTGAGGATATCTGTAGGGGTGCTAAGAAAAATTTTTTACTGAATTTTGATGTTAACAATCGTTGAATATCTCTCTCTTTAAAAGAAAAATAAATCTTACGATATACACTTACTAACCATGGAAAGGCACTTGAGAAGGTAATTTTTTTGTGATGTTGATATTTTGTAAAGACAAATTGCCCAAGCCATAAAAACAAGTGATAAATAAATCCACTCCAAATCATAGGCCAATAAGTATTTGGTATATTTCGGGTAGTTAAGTGAGTTAATGAACATCTTTTATAAAAACCAGCCTCTCTTGGTAGTAGAGAGTTGTTATTAACACCATACTTTTCAAAAGTAATGTGATTGGGTCTTAAATATCCCTCTTCAAAAGCAAAGATTTCTATATTGTTTGATCGGGCGATAGAGTGAATGGATTTGTGTATAAAGCGACAGTCGCCAAACAAAATAACGTGAGAAATCTTTTCATTATGAATAAATTTTTCAAAGTACTGTGACCAGCTATCCATATCGCCATGATAGAAATGGGCATTTGATGGATAGTAAATAAAATCACCTAAATTAAAATTGATTTTATGGACGATTGCTCCATGACGCTTCAGATCTTTACTGAGACGATAAAAAAAAGAGCCCACTGGACCTTGTAATAACAAGACATTTTTATTTTTGAAATAATCTAAACCCTGACTTAACAAATTCAAATCTCTCTTGCTAGAAAACTAGATAGCAAAATATCCAGTTTACGAATTTGTCTTCGAACAAAGCCCACTCTCAGCTTTTCTAATTTGCCATTTGCCTCAAGTAAATTTCTTTGTTCAACCAGATGATGGATAGTCGCTTCACAGGTTGTATATCCTTTCAAATCCCAATCCCAGTAAATAGGGTAATGAATTAAAGCTCCAGCAATTAATTCATCTAGCTTCAGCTTTTTATTTCTTCTTTTAAAAGCCTCACCTTCGACAAAAAGATCCTTTGTAAGTCCCCATCCAGCGTAAAAAGGTTGGCCATAAGTAACAACCTTTTTTTTCCTTAACAAAGCATCGAAGCCAGCTAATGAAGTGATGGTATGAATTTCATCACTAGCATCTATACAACTAATTACCGATTCTTGAACCTCAATCTTATCTGCATAATCAAGCATGTCAGATTTGGTCAGTCGTCCTTTACGATTACCTGATAAAACGTCAGGATGAGGTTTATAAATAATGTATGCATCAGAATTGAGCAAACGTACAGTTTTTAAGAGCTCGATATTTGTTTTAACTAATCCAGCCCCAAGGATTACAGACGCATCGTCCTCCACCTGACCAGGCACAAAAATTATTTTTTTACCTTTGGCATCAACTTTAAGCGGGCGGTGAGTTTCGATGTTGTACTTGGTAACGCGAGAATGAATGATTTTGCGTCTTATCAATTGAGCGCGTTTCAAATCATGCTCGCTAAATGACTGATGGTTTAGCATATCCTCCAAATCAGAAGGTCTAGAAGGATCAAAATAAATCCCTTTTTCATCAAAGATAATTGATGAAGGACGGATAAGATCCGAACCCAAACCGACCGACCGAATAAAACCATCTTCTATCCTTAAAAACCTAGCTCCAATATCTTTGGCATAGGATTCATATTCAGAATTTGCGCTATAGCCCCACACGATAAAAATATCTGTAGGTAAGGGATTAAGTTTCTCTAGAGTAGATAATTTGTTTAGAAAAAATACACGCTCAGGGTGGAGAGAAATAAGTGGTTTTAGATTTGTAGCTTTCCACTTGCGAAATCCTAAACAAAAAAAACGAGGGGTTTCATTTATATTCATTATCAATACTTTACATTTTGATAAAGAATATATTGCCAATCTAAGATTGGCAGGTATTACAAACGGGGAAAGAAAATGAAACTAAAATCAGACGTTAGTATTACTAAATTCTCTAATGAAAGGATTAGGAGCCATTTTTTTCTGAAGAATTAGCCAATTGATGACGTCCATAATTTCGCCCCGCTTGTGGGTAAATGGATTTAGATAGCGAGTGTAATGAATGTATGCTGCCGCAAATAATTCATCAACTGTTCTTTTTTTTGTTCTTCTTGCCCATGCCGGGGAGTCTTTAACACGATCATCAGTGAGCCCCCATCCTGCATACCAGGGCACACCAAAGCATACAACTGGCTTACCACACATCAACGCCTCAAAACCCATTTGCGACGTAACAACATAAACTTTATCCATTCTCTGAATTAAATCAATAGGGTTGATATTGTCGCGAATCATTACGATTCGATCACTATCTTGAATATGCGTAAGGTAGCCTTTTTTGCGACCGGAGGTAACTTCTGGATGAGTTTTAATGAAGATGGTAGCAGAGGGATTTTCCATTAATGCTGCATCAACCATATTTGAAAATGAATCTGGAGATGCTCTACCATATTGAACGCTCAAATCACCGTAGGTTTGATCTACTATCAAAATATTATTAGAATTTTCCGAGCTAATACCTTTAATTCTTGTTTCAATGAATACGTTGTATTTACTTAATTTATTTTGTAGCAATAAAGTCCTTATCTCCTCAGAGAATGATCTACTCTTAAATTTCGAAGATAAATCTGAATTGATTATTTTTTCTAAGGAGCTTGTCTGAGAGTCATCGTAATAAATACCCTCTTTATCAATAACATAAGATAAAGAGGGAAAACTAGATCCTGCTTTATAGGAACGAACAAAACCATCTTCAATAAGCCAATAGTCAAGGTGCCTATTTATTAATTTAATTGCTAGTTTGCCATCTTGTTTTCTTCCCCAACCAATCATTATTCGAGAGTGGATCTTTTTGGTAGAGAAGCGAAAAAAATTAATTTTTATATCAAATATCCAATTTAGAGTTTTCTTGGACCAAATTCCATAATTAAGTAAGGGAGCATAAACCTTTTGAAAATTATTAGATATAAACAAATTTTCTTCCATTATTTTTTATAAAGCTATAAGTCCATTAGATAAATCGTTTCTGAATGACATTATATTTATCATCCATTCTCTAAATAATTCCGATTTCATTTGGCTATGGATATGATGAAAATTTGATCCGTCAAATACCATACCAAGTTTATATTTATCAACGATATCTGCTAAATAAGTATCTTTTGCTGCAATTATTGGCATACCAACTGCTAATGCTTGAAAAAACTTATTAGGTAAAGATAATCGATAACTTAGACACACATTTTCCACACAGCACCACATCATACAACGACATAACTTTACTAGAGATATAAGACTATCTTCGTAGTCACTTGGTCCAATGATCCATCCTGATTCCAATGCAATTTTAGGGATTTCACCAATAAAAAAAGCATGAACAGATATTGATGAGTCTTTTGTTACTGATGAGAGTCGTTCAAGCTGCCTTCCTCGCACTCCTTGACCAACATAAACTATGGTTGCGTGGACTGAATTGGGAATAGTTTCAAAATTTATTAAATGAGATACAAAATGATCATTTAGCAAAACCCTCAAACGTAAATCAACTCCTGGGTACAGCAACTTATACAAATCAGCAATTGAAGAATTTACAACGCGAACTTCTTGCGCATTTTGAATTACACGCTTCTCTACAGACCATTCAAATGCTGAACGCAACCAACTATTATTTCTATTACGGTGGAATTCCACTTCGTGGGCATCATAAATTAGTCTTGCACCATTATATCCTGCCAATTCTGCGCCTATAACACCACAATATAAATCATGTGCGTGAATTAGATCATAATCCTCAATGACTAAACGAAGATTTTCCACCACCTTATGTGCTTCGAGTAAATTTTTAATAGAGATTCTAATACCACTCAAAATTGAGGTGAAACTTAATCCATAAAATCTTTTTAAATTATTAGAAAACCAAAATCCTCTAATGAAACTAAATATTATTAAAAACGAAATATTGATATAAGCTTTTAATGGAGTGTTTCCATTAATCATATGCAAAGAACGACAGTTAATAACATGAACATCTCGATAACCTTTTAAGCTTAATAACACACGCCTGTCATAATTTATATCTTCATCGACCAGAACAACGACGGAAATATTATTTAACTCAGAAGTTTTACTCGCCACCAAAGTCAAGTCTCCTTGATTGTATTTTTTCGCACTCTTTTCCTTAATAGTGCAAGATAAGAAGCTAAGCCATGAACTGCATGCATAACATGCCTTGGGTATAGAGCTTCGACATCATCTTCTGCAGATAGTCGAGATATAATCATCTCAGCAACTTGACGAGCTTGCCTGACCCATGCTTCTGAATGTACCCCTTCCATTCCAAGACGAGATAACAAGACTAGAAGCTCTCCTAAGGACCAAAGTCGCGCAGGTTTTGGAAGAATCTCCAATTGAAAATCTCCTAGAGAGCGTAACCAAGGAATATTGTGATTATTAGATAATTCATCCTTATTCATCACCAAGCGTATTGCATCAGCGAAACAACAGGGGCCAGCAAATTGACCCAACATCTCGGCACATTCCTTTTCGACCGATTGAGTCCCAAATACATCAGCAAGTGAATTGAGGATGTAACATTGATGAAGAAGATCAACAAGAGGACTGTATGGAGAATAGGGCCAACCTAAGCCTGCTATCCGACGTAATCGGATCCACTCCATGACATCTAACCTATCGGTACTTGAAGGAAGAACACCTTCAGATGCGTCAATCAGCTTCAAGGTTCCGAGGGCATACACAGCAGCGTTGTAAATAGGCTCACGTATATTTGGCGAATAAGCAGGCAGTGCTATGTGCTCATCATTTACTGGAATAGAGAGCTCCCTGACCCATGTCCTTAGTCCCGCTCCGGCGAGACGCAAGATATTCCCTAATAGCTCTGAGGCCAAACCTTGGTAATGGCAATCCAGAAGACCCCGAGAAACGATTGCTGAGGTAATCAAATATGGCTCTTTATCTGACAAATTCCGCCATGAGAAACCCAAGCCCCAAGTTATACCTTCTGAAGATTTGAGGACATTTTTCGCAATTCGAGCACAAGCGTCGAAGGACCGCTGTTGGAAATGCGACATTGAAATCAGTTGAGTACTCTTTAAAACAGCTAGAGTCTGAAGGTACTTTCCGTCTGCCATAGGATGGTATTGCTTTTCATTAAAATACGCATCGACACCAACGCCATGATTCGACTCATAGTCAAGAAGACTATTTTTAATAATTGAATTAAAATGATTTGCTGAGTATATGGTCATTTAATAGTCAGTAATTTCTTTACATAGAGCGCGCGCTACGTAAATGTTTGTCATTTTTTTATTATCTCCTTATATACCTTAAACCCTTTCAGTGGTTTCATAGGTTGTTTCTGCTGTAATTTGTCCCGTATAATGATTTTGCATATAAACCTATAGATTGCATTTTAGTCATTATCAAATGACTACTTAAATCTGGCGAGTCCACTTCACTATTTAGCGTTTCTTGATCGTGAATGCAGAATTTTTTTAACAACAAGATTTAGGTTATCTCCATAAATATGTGACTTTAATGAATACATATCATTTCTCAAAACGGGAAATTCATTCCACTTATTAATATATTGTAGCCATCTTCTTGCCATTAGCTTCAGAGATGAACGTCTTGAATAGGCATAAAGATCAGCTAGGTCGACAATATGGACAAAGTGGTATCCGTTATACATAAGCCCATTAATCTTCTTTTTAAAGTTTGTCGGATATGCAAAAAGATTCTCTCCATCGAATGGAATTGGACATTCAATTTCGATTTCAGTATCCGGACTTAAGGAGATGGTTTGAAGCTCTTTCCATCTTTCAGTAGGCATGCCTGAAATGTCAGGGCGATAACTCCCTTGGGCAAGATGAATTTTTCCCTTACATGCCTTGTTCGCCTTTAGTCGAACTCTAAAAACGTTAGGTTCTGGTTTACTGATGAGCGAGAGCAGCACATTAAACTGAAGCAGGCGGTCTTCGCTTCGTTCCAGATAGTTTTTCCATCTAGATTTTTTATCGAAATCCAAGGTGCCAGCAAAGCGACCTTCACCAGGTATTTCAATCTCGAAGCCTAAACATTTGTAAGCTACAGGTTTATCAAAAACAATCTTGATACGAGAATAACCGGTTAGTTGGTAACGGCTGTTTAGGCAAAATGACGCATCGTATAAAGGCAACAGGTGTTCAACTGCGTCGAGATTACGTTCAAGAAACTCCCCATATTGAATGCCAATGCTATCGAGCATCTTACGGCACTGAACGATCCATCTGAGCACCGTTAGCCAGCCATTCAAAGTGTAAAAAGCGGGTTCATGTGGATATTCCTCAACGATCCATCCATAATCTTTCTTCATCAGCACGCCGGACTCTTCGCAAGGAACCGTAAGACTTCTAAAAAATTTGCCAATCTCTTCCTGATACTCCTCAGGAAAATGCTTTTCAAGAGCACAAAAGGATTTGACATACCAAGCCTGAGTCAATGCTGAATAAAAGGTCTGCGGCACACTAGATAAGCCAGTATCTGGACTATATAAAAAAATCAATGCATCATTTAAGTGTTCTGCTCTATTAAGGGCATGTGTAGCGACTGCTTGGGCATGCTGCAAAAATGAATTTTCGCCTGTTTTTTCGAATAAAGTAACAAGGTCAATAATTAGGTATGCTGCAAGTATTGGATGAAAAACCATACCCGACTCGGTCTGCTTCATAGGGCAACCATATTTATCGAAGGTCAGACGATAATACTCATATACCGACTTTCGGTGAGCAGGAATTGGAGGTATGTTTGAAATAGAAACCATTTTATTTCAATCAAACAATACCTTTAGCATTTCTAGTATTAGCATCTTCAAAACTACATCCGTAAAGACTCGAACGTCTAAAGTCGGCATAAGAAAGATCTGCTCTTCTGAATGAACATCCAAAAAGCTGACAATACCCATATCTACCTCCAAATCTAGATTTTCTTAAGTCTGCCTCATCGAATTTACAAGCCAAGAGAATCGTATTAATTAAATTAAATTCAGGAAGGATTAACCCTGAAAAATCGACTCCGCTAATAACAAGAAGAGGCTGGGATTTAAAAAGTAAATTTCCACGTTTAAACCTATTCATCCAGAAGTTGGGGCCTGGGCTTCTACATACTAGAGATAAATGCTGAAGTAGCAATACAAAATGCCGATTCTTTATACTCTTAGTTATTTCTCCTATCTTTTCCGCTTCATCCACCCGAGAAAGCCACTCAATTAACAATTGTGCAGTAAGTATTCGAGTAGATTTAAAGTCAGCAAAATCACAAGTAATTCTTTTTAGTTCATCATGAAAATTTTCTATACTCATACCATCTCCATATAAGCTTTTTTGAGACGTTTTGCATAAATATCCCAATTATCTTTTTTAATAAATTTTTCGCAATTTTTCGAGGCAATATCCAGCTCTTTGGAAGTAATTTTATTTATTGCTGCAGCAATATCATTTGGAGTTAAAGGATCTGGTAAAAACCAACCAATTTGATTATCTTCAATAACTTTCCTCAATTCTGGGAAGGGGCTTGCAATGATAGGTACTCCCGCATTTGGATACTCCCAGAGCTTATTAGGGTTGCAGTACCAATGATTGAGCCCGGAGTTCTCATAGGGAATTACACCTAAGCTTGCCCCAGCTGTCCATAATGGAAGTTCAGTTTGTTTAACCTTTGCTACAAAACGAATACGCTGATCAAGCTCAGAATTCTTCATTTTTAACGCATCAACAACACGTCTCATTTCTTCCTCAAGCCTACCCCATCCCATCAAAACAAGGCTCCAATTGGGGTCAAGAAATTCCGTTGATAAAATTAACTGTATCAATCCTCGTTTTGAGGCAAACCCACCTTGATAAATCAATATTCGTGTTTTACGAGGTAGACCGGCTGCATCATGTAGACGGCCATCATATTTGAAGTTCTCGATACGTTTCGTAGCATTCTTAATAATTAAAGCTTTTGGTAATTTTGGGTAAGCATTAAGGTAATAACGTGCAATACTTTCGTTGATGGTGATAAATGTATCAACCTTTTCGGAATACTTTTCCAAAAGCTTGCCATTAAGTTCGGACATCTCGTCCTCTGATTGCGCAAGATGATCGTAAATTTCGTGTGCATCAAATACGAGCTTTACTCCAAATGACTTGGCATATTTTGCTGCTAATGGGAGCGCGCTTAAATCGTGCGCATGAACAATATTTGGAGACTCTTCTTCCAGAAGTTTGTAGATTTGCTCCTCTCTTGCAAAAACAACTTTCCAGCGCTTTAAGTTAACAGGCTTAAAAGCTTGCCATAGATCACCCATAATTGGTCTAGGGGTTTGACACAATAACCATGACCTTATTTTTTTACTCAAAGATGATTTAGTTGGATCAGAGAATTGCTCTGTTGAATTAATCACTTCTTTATTATCTAGGCTCTTTAGTAAACGTCGATAAGCGAAGAAATCTGCTTGATATTTAAGAACACCATCATGCTCACGCTTATTCAACTTGAAGAAATTCTTTCTACGATTCTGGTAGTCAAACCATACCTTCCATCCCCAATAAAGTATCACAAGGATACAACTGGAAATTAAAGTATTATTGAGAGTAATCCAAGGAAATAACAATGAATAGTTATCTATTAGCCAATTTACAGAAAACCAAGTTGATGTCGCTACAGAGAGAAGAGTAACCAGCTTAAGTAAGAAAATCCATGTTGATGGACGAAATGCAGCTGCTTGCCAGGCGGCTCGCCGAATCACTATACCATTTTCAAGTATCTCGATAGGAGAATTAATAAGGGCATCTTGAATGCCAATAATAACTACTTCATAGCCAGCCTCACGAATTGCCTCGGCCTCTTTGAGGACACGTGCATCGCTTGAAACTGAGTTTATAACGACTTTACATACTTTCATTTAGATAATCTTTCCTTAGAACTTTTATACATCTGAAGCTGCGAGAATCCTAAGAATATCTTTTGCAGCTTGACCATTGCCAAAGGGCATATTAACCGTCTTAGTAGGTGGTTCTGAAATAGCATCCAAGACCGCCGAAATAATGTTTACCTTATTTGGACTCACAAGACGATTCCATCCTCCATCTAAGGTTTCGACCCACTCTGTTTCATCACGCATGGTGATGCACGGTACCCCATAGAAAAAAGCTTCCTTTTGTACCCCACCTGAATCAGTCAAAATAAGACTGGCTTGTTGCTCCAATTTCAGCATATGGAGAAATGACAAAGGCTCTGTTACAACTAGTCTTGTCAAAAGTGACGATAAACCATGATGTGATATCTGCTTTCGTGTTCGAGGGTGCAACGGCAATACAACAGTAATTTCCTCAGCAAGAGAGTCAAGTGAGGCCAAGATTGCCCCAAGACGTTTTGGATCTTCAGTATTCTCAGCACGATGGCAGGTTGCCAAGACGTATTTTCCTTTAGCCAGATCAAGATTGCTTATTGAACTCTGCATAAGTTCACAATCTCGATAGAACAAGGCAACGTCGTACATTACATCGCCCACATTATGTATGCCATCACTAAATCCTTCTTTTTCTAAATTTCGAATAGCTGTTTCTGTAGGGCAAAATAAAAGTTTAGAAATACGATCTGTAACAATACGATTGATTTCTTCAGGCATAGCCATGTTAAAAGATCTGAGCCCTGCCTCAACATGTGCGACAGGAACATTTAACTTAGCAGCTGCTAAAGCCCCTGCAAGTGTTGAATTAGTATCCCCATAGACTAGAAGCCATTTTGGCTTTTCAATGATAATTGTGGCCTCAAGTGCTTCTAACATTCGTCCTGTCATTTCACCATGGTTACCACCAGCGATTCCAAGATTGTATTTTGGTTTTGGAATATCAAGTTCTTCAAAAAAGACCTTTGACATATTTTCATCAAAGTGTTGTCCTGTATGAACCAATACCTCTTGTATATCCTTAGAGAAATTATTTTTAATAGTACGAGATATTGCTGATGCTTTAATGAACTGAGGACGTGCACCAACAATTGTCATAATTTTCATAGCAGAACACCCACTAAGGTATGCGTAATATGATTCTGTATTACGGAGCTGATGAAAGGGTGCATTGGTAAGCTGATAACGCTCTTTGATACTTTTAGAGCTTCTGGACAGCAAACTAAACAGCATAGATGCTCATATGCTGGTTGGATATTCATTGGTATTGGATAATGAACTGCGGTAGGAATGTCTTGTTCCTTCAGGGCTGCTTGAACCTTATCCCGGTTTTCTACAAACACTGTGTATTGAGCAAATACGCTTGTCCTATCAGGACGCTGGGTAACGATTTTAATTTTGTCAGCCAAAAGCTCATTATATCGAGCACTAATTTTTGCGCGCTGATCTATTTCCCAATCAAAACGTTCAAGTTTGGCAAGCACAATGGCACACTGAAGGGTATCCATCCGACCACCAACCCCCACCCTTGTGTGCAAATAGCGTTTTGATTGACCATGAACGCGAATCTCACACATCGCCTGTGCAAGCTCATCGTCACTAGTGAAGATTGCACCACCGTCGCCATAGCAACCTAATGGCTTACTTGGAAAGAAACTGGTACAGCCAATCGTTGATAGATTGCAACTCTTTTTACCTTTGTATGTTGCCCCAAAACTCTGCGCCGCATCTTCAATCACTACTAACGCATGCTTTTCAGCAATTGCATTAATTTCGTCCATATCTGCTGGTTGACCATAAAGCGAGACTGGCATAATAGCTTTTGTTTTTTCGGTGATTTTTGCTTCAATAAGAGCTGCATTAATATTGCAGGTATCTGGCTCTATATCCACAAAGACTGGCTTGGCACCAAGAAGCACAATTACCTCAGCAGTCGCTATAAATGAGAATGCAGTTGTAATCACTTCATCGCCCGGTTTAATGCCAATCGCCATCAAAGAAATTAAGAGTGCTTCAGTTCCAGATGCGACAGTAATACAGTGCTTTGCACCCGTATAAGCTGACAAACGATCTTCAAGCTCTTTAACCTCCGGCCCCATGATGTATTGACCATGATCGAGCACTTTCTGAATGCGACCGTTAATACTTTCACGAAGCGTTTGATATTGGGTTTTAAGATCAATAAATTCCATATTTATTCTTTTATCAATTTGTTATTAAGAAGCACTTACCATCTTTTAACACATACTTTTCTTTTGTGTTTGGACAAAATGTTTCTGCATTACCCTCAAGCGGCAAATCTAGACGCTCACCGAAACGACTCATCCATCCAATTTGTTTTGCAGGTACGCCAACCATTAGCGCAAAGTCAGGGACATCTTTATTAACTAACGCGGCAGCACCAACAAATGCGTACGCCCCAACTGTTATTCCACAAACGATTGTTGAATTTGCTCCAAGCGTTGCACCTCTCTTGATCAATGTCTTGCGATATTCATCCTTACGATTGACAGCAGATCTGGGGTTGTAGACATTGGTAAAGACCATGCTTGGCCCACAAAACACGTCATCTTCGATGATGACAGCATCGTAAACAGAAACATTGTTCTGAATCTTAACGTTGTTACCTATAATTACATCGTTACCAATAAATACGTTTTGACCGAGCGAGCACTTCTCACCAATCTCAGCCCCACCGCAAACGTGCGCAAAGTGCCATATGCGACTTCCATCGCCGATTTTTGCACCTTCATCAACAATTGCGCTGGAATGAACAGTGATGGTCATGACTAATAATCCAATGGCAGTGCAACACGTTTGCCGTCTCGTGCAGACAGATAAGTTGCAATAATTACTTCCAAAGACTTCAGTCCATCACGACCATCTGTCTCAGGCTCGGCATCACCGCGCAATACATTAATCACGTTGTCATAGTAAAGTGGGTGCCCAAAGCCATAGACTGAGGTTGTCTCATAGCTCACCTCTTTAATCTTGGCGTCATCTGGATCATGATCTTCAAACTCCCAGTGCTGAATCTCATTAACTGCCATACCGCCAATCTTAACGGTACCCTTTTCGCCAAGTATCGTAATGCTTCCTTCAAGGTTCTTCGGGTAAGTTAACATGGTCACATTCATAGAGCCTAGTGCACCACTCCGCCATCTAAGGCTGATCACACCCGAATCTTCAGTTTCGATATCACGCCCTAAAGTCGCGGTATAGGCCTGCAAACTTTCAAGTGGTCCAATTAACCAGTCGATCAAGTCAACATAATGGCTTGCCTGATTCATAAATGCGCCGCCGTCATATTCCCAACGACCTCGCCATCCGCCTTGGTCATAGTAGGATTGTGGTCGCGTCCAAAATACATTCAGATTCACCATGTAAATCTTGCCAAATCGGTTCTTCTCAATGGCTTTTTTAAGCAACTGAAGTGTTGCATTGCGGCGATTTTGCTTCACTACAAATAAGCGCACACCCGCATCATCACAAGCCTTTACCATGCGCTTACCATCCTCCCAACGTGTTGCCATAGGCTTTTCTGTAATCACATGTTTACCAGTCTCAGCAATCTCAATTGTCTGGTCTGGGTGCAGGCCAGAAGGTGTAGTTAATATAAATGCATCAGCATCACATTTGGCCAACATCTCAGTTAACGTTTTAAAGGGTTTTGCGCCAGTCGTTTTAACCGCAGAATCAAGTGCTTTAGAATCAATATCACAAACACCAACCAACTCAGCACGTGCTTCGTGACGCTTAATTGCAGCAAAGTGGTTTTGAGCTATGCGGCCGCAACCAACTAATGCAAATCGAATTTTTCTGTCAGTTATTGGTGATGAGAAGTGATACATATAAATTCCTATTTAATTGATTATTTTTAGAATCTAAAAACAGTCAAACCAATTCTCTCAGCTTCGTGTCTGTCATACAAAGCCTTGAGGTCACCCAAAACAGGCTTGTCTGAAACAAGCATCTTGTTAAGGCCAGCTAACCCCATGTTTCGGTATGCCTTATGCCCAACAGCAACAACCAAGGCATCAAGCTTGTCCAGATCATCCATGGTGCTTAATTTAACGCCATACTCGTGCATCACCTCATCAGCATCCGCATATGGATCAGTAATGACAACACTCACACCCCAATTTTCAAACTCTCTAATGAGATCAATCACCTTACTATTACGAATGTCTGGACAGTCTTCTTTAAATGTAATCCCCATGACACCCACTTTACTTCTTGCGACATCTATCCCATTTTTCAGCATCAACCTGATCATATTTCTTGCGGCATATTTGGCCATGTTGTCATTCATACGACGACCTGCAGCGATGATTTGTGGGTGATAGCCTACTTCTTCAGCCTTATGGGTCAGGTAATAAGGATCAACTCCAATACAGTGCCCACCGACCATCCCTGGCCTAAACGGTAAGAAATTCCACTTAGTACCCGCCGCTTCCAACACCTCAATCGTATCGATATCAAGACGATTAAAGAGGACAGAAAGCTCATTCACGAGGGCGATATTTAAATCACGCTGAGTATTTTCGATTACCTTAGCAGCCTCAGCTACCTTAATGTTGGCTGTCTTGTGAGTGCCCGCCGTAATAATTGATGAGTAAAGTTCGTCTACTACCTCGGCAATCTCAGGCGTGGAACCGCTGGTGATTTTTTTAATTTTTGTGAGTGTGTTGATCTTGTCACCTGGGTTAATCCGCTCAGGGCTATAACCGCAGTAAAAATCTACATTAAACTTGAGTCCAGAATGTTTCTCCAAGGTTGGAACGCAAAGCTCCTCAGTGCAACCAGGATAGACGGTTGACTCATAGATCACTATATCTCCCTTCTTGAGAGATTTGCCAACGGTTTCACTAGCTTTTACTAAGGGGCTTAAGTCGGGGCGATTTGCGCTATCGATAGGGGTTGGGACAGTCACAATAAAGACTTGGGCAGCCTTGAGTTTCTCGATATCATCAGTAAAGCTGAGCTGCTTGGCATGGTTAAGTTCTTCAGAGGTCACTTCAAGCGTCCGGTCTTCACCACCCTCTAACTCTGCGATTCGTTTTCGATTAATATCGAAGCCAATCACAGATCTAGTTTTACCAAACTCAACAGCTAGAGGCAGACCAACATAACCCAAACCAATAATGGCAATTTTTTGATTCATAAATTAAATTTCAATAAATTATCTATAAGCCAAAAACCACTCTTGCACTAACAGCAATCTGATACATAATCGTGGTCATTTCTTTAAATATCTGTCGATACTTAACATCGATTTTGGGAAGTACTAAAATTTCATCTCCAGCCTGTATCGGTGGTTCTTTACTGAGTAATCTAAAGAAACCTTTTCCGCCCTCTGCCTCTGCATAACTTCCGTCTCTTCTTGCAACTACAATCCTTGCTGAGTCTGCATTTTGGGTATATCCACCAGTTTTCAATACATAATCATCAATAGTCATTTTTTCTGTGTAAGCGATAGCATTCGGAAATAGCACCTCACCACTGACAAGTACCAATCCATCCTTAGTAGGAACTTTAATAAGATCCCCATTTTCTAGTAGCAACTGATCTCTATTTTCAGATTTAGCAATTACGACTTGGCCTTTAGGTTCGACTTTCTTGGCCCTCTCTACCCATTGCAAAATCAGGTTTGCTTCATCGGCCCTCAGTCTTGCCTCTTCACTTGTACCAGATCTTGCAGTCAGTGCTGATGCTTCAAGACTTTGTAATGATGTGAGTAGCATTTGTTTTTGTCTTTGTTGAACACTTGTTCTGAATAATTGGATATTGTCTTTATCAGAGCGATCTGAATACTGAATTTGTTTTAATAGATCACTCATTTTTGAACCATAAGGAAGGACATACTCTTGAGCACTCATATGCTCCCCCTCGACACGAACAGTTATCGTTCCTGGTTTTTTGTCAGCGGTAAATTCAACCTCATCTCCATTTTCTACATTGATGGCCATGGCCTCATGTATGGTGAAATATTCAATATTCTTAACGACACCTGAATTTCTTGTTACGCGAACATGTGTTGCATTTGCTTTTGGTTTTGCAATATATGCAAGCTCTCCAATAGTTTGCGATCTTCCATTAAATTCAAATCGTTTTGCGTTATCTGCTAATCCGGAAACTTTTACAGTATTTGATCGTGGCGATACAAATATCACATCTCCATCGGCCAATTGAATCAGAGGCATGCTTCCATTTAGCAAAAAGTCGTAAAGATTGGCTTTGAATCTAACTTGATCTCCACGCTTTACTAAGATATTTAGAAATGAACCTCTTTCGGTATCAATCCCGCCCGATTGGTCTATAAAATGGAGAAGGCTATCCATACTTGTTCCGCCATAAAGTCCAGGACGATTTACATAGCCAGTTACAAGAATTCTGACAGGTTGAGCGGAGGCTAAACTTGCATAGCCATATACATTATTTTTGAAAACTCGCTTGACCGCATCCTCTACTGTTTTTTGTAGATCCTGATTACGTACCCCTTTAACTCTGATTGGGCCTGTATGCGGGATAAAAATATTTCCTTGTGGATCGACTGTTAGCGTATCCTCAAAAGAAAATGCACCCCAAACCTTAAGTTGAATTTGATCACCGATTGCTACAACGTAGTTGGGATTAAATTGTGTAGCTCCTTGTTTCGCGAAAGCACCAGTAAATAAATTCGCGCCAAATACATCGCTCACTACATTCTGAGAGTAATCAAATTTTTGTGGTGCAATATAATCTGAGGGTTTTTGGTTATTCATATATCGTTCTTGGCTATTATTTTTATTCGTCGTTGTAGACTTCATTAAGTCTTCATAGTCACCACTCGACTTTACTGGAGTAAGGCTGTTTTGCTTGGGTGCTGGTTCTTGACTCTTGTGACTATCACCAAGATTCAACATTCTTTGTAGTACAAATGGATTATCTGTTTCAATCGCAAAGCATTTACTCATCCCGAGAAGGATGAGAGATATAGCTATTAAAATTTGTTTAATCATGATGCTTAGTCCTTATGATCTCGGAGTATTGCGAGGGCAAGATTGATAAGCCCCGCAATTAAAAAACTTAATAGAATGGTTACAAATACGTTGTAAATCCTTCTTGGTTCTAAAGGGTATTCTGGGAATGTAGGCGCCTGAATAACGGAAACAGTTTTAATAGTTCTAATCGCTTCGATACGGCCGCGCTCAAGCGCAGATAGGGCAGACTTATAAACCTCTTGAGCAATCCCAGCTTGCAGCTCTAAACGCTGATACTCTTCTACTGTTTTATTGAGAGTTACCTCATGTGGAGATGTTAGTTTTGATTGCTGGTCTCGAATTTGGGCATCTATCGATGCAATCTTTTGATCGATAATGACTATGTTAGGATGCTTTGCTACGAGATAAGCTTTAAGAGCATTTTTTTGTGTTTCTAACTCAGCTCTTTCTTGCTTCAACTTGGCAATAATGTTGAGCATATTCTCTGTTTCAGCCTCTGGCGATACCATTTTTTTCTTGTTCTGGTAGTCCAGCATTGCGTTTCTGGCTTTAATAGATTCATCAGCTAACTTTGTCACTTGATTTTCAAGAAAGACCACTTGGCTATAAGCAAGCTTTTGAGCCAACTGATTCATATAAAACGAGCCATCATCGACCAAGTTTTTAACAATCGCATTTGCAGTTTTTGGGTCATAAGCTTGGGCTTTAATGGTCAGTACACCATCGTAATCATCATAGACAACGCTCACTCTTGATAGAAAATGTCTATGAAACCACTCAATAGATGGTTGCTTAAACCACATTCTGGAGAGTAGATCATGCGATCCATCACTGTAGTGCGCTTTTAAATTTAGCTTGCTATCAATTCTTTTGAGCATATCGACAGAAAGAAGATAATCTCGCAAAAGCATTTGGTCATTTCGGTTACTATCAGACAATCCAAAGACATTGGACAAATCAACCCGCTGGGACCCTCCGTTAATATCAGTTCTTTGAATGATTACGTGCGCCTCAGAGACATATCTATCAGAAGCAATAAATAGCCAATATGAACTTATTACTAGTGAAAAAATAACTGCCCACGAGAATAAATTCGAAGTCAGTTTGAACTTGACCGTCTCTTCTCTAAGTAAAGATTGATAGAAATCCGCAAGTTTATTGAGATTGACGCGCTTAAATCTAAACTTCATGCTGCTGACCTTAATTGATATTCTTTTAGTGCATCATCGATGCGATCAAACCAAGTTGCAGAACCATTGCTTAACAAAATACCTGCTTGGCAAAATTCTCTTAAGGTTGATTCACTGTGAGAAACCATAATGAGGCTCGAATTGGTGACTAATTGTCGAAATGCAGCGCGTGCTTTTTCAGCAAATGCACGATCACCCGCAGAAGTAACTTCATCGGAGATATAGACATCAAACTTAAAAGCCAGAGACATGGCAAATATAAGTCTAGATTTCATTCCTGACGAGTAGGTTTTAACAGGTTGATCGAATGCCTCACCAATAGCCGCAAATTCCCTGATAAAAGCTAATTTTTCATTCATATCATCTGTGCAGCCATGAATTCTGCATACAAATTTTGCATTTTGCTTACCCGAAAGACTTCCTTGAAGTCCGTTACCATAGCCCATAGGCCAAGATATCGAGCAATCACGGTTGATAATCCCTCTTGAGGGACTATCTGTCCCCGCAATAATCCTTAGCAATGTGGATTTGCCGGCACCGTTAGAACCAATCAGTCCTACACTTACAGCATCAGGAATAGTCAAATTGATATCTTGAAGTATCCACTTGCTATAGCCGATGTCCTTTTTATATCGCTTATAAACATTCTCTAATTTAATCATTGCATTACTAGTTCAGAAGAGAAATGTCTCAATAGAGTGAGTCCAAGAAAAAAAGATACCATTACAAAAATAATCAGGTACTCATAATCTAATTCAGGTGGCTTTACATATAAATTCGAGAAAGAAAATCTTGCGGATTCAATTGCATTCGCGATTGGGTTGTACATTAGTATTTCGCGATATGGTTTGGGCATATTAGTTATTGGGAGAAGCACTCCTGACAGAAAATATAATGGCCTCATAAGAAAATCTATAACTTGTGACATATCTGGAATAAATCCTGTAATCACAGCAAAAAATAATCCAACGGAAAGACCTAACAACCACAGCAATACAAAGGCCGCCATAAAACCGATTAGATTTGAGGGATTCATTTGAAAATCAAATAGAAAGAGCAGTAAACTTGAGATCATGATTACCACAACAGCAATAAGAATTTCTAAAATTGCTCTGGTGAATACGGTATCAATAGGTTTTATTTGACGATATACAAATAGTGCTAAATTACTACTGACAGATCTCATGGTCTGACTCATTGTTCTTTGAAAAACAAAATATCCAGCAACACCGATAAATAACCAGTGAAATGTATCAATACCGGAGACTCGATTGATTCTAAAAGCTGAAAAAATCAGTGAGAAGAATAATATATGTACGATAGGTTCTGTAATCAGCCAAAACCAAGCCAACCTTGATGAAAAAAGTCGTGTGAGTGTCTCCCTAAAAAAAAGAGCCCTCCACACAGAGATTAAATTTACTACCTGTTTTTTCATGAAAATTATTAATTATCAATTTACAAAGAGACTTTATACTCATTAATCATTCTAATTTTGACAATATAAACGTGCACTAGCTAATTTATGGCAATTTAGAATTGTCACAAAAAATATGATTTAGATTGATTATTTCGGCTATATATATCTTTTTGGAAGATTAAATGACTTCAAATAGAGAGTTTCTTACCAAAAAATTTGGTGCTGAATTGAATAAAAAGTTGAAATTGAAGTTTGGAAAAAAAATCTCATCTGCAAAATTTGCCGATCAATTTAACCTTCGAGCTTATGGAACGTCCACAATTACTAGGGAAACAGCCAGAAAATGGCTCAATGGGGAATGTATTCCTGATTTAGATAAATTCCCTGTTATGATTGAATGGTTGGGTGTAGATATAAGTGAAATCGTTAAAAACAGCTATAAAGAATCCCACAATATTGTCGGTCATGATGTAGACAATGTCCTTGAAGATCTAACGTTTTTATTTAATCAATATGACCTCGAGATTAAAAAAATTGCATTATTTATTGCCAGTGTAATTAGTAAAATGGACAAAAAAAATTCAAGTATTCGATATATTACTGATAACAGTTTTTCATCGCTTGATGAGTGTAAAATCTGCCCATACAAAGTTAGGGATGTTTAAGATACATTTAAAGAATATATAAATGATTTTTTGAAAAATATCATTCAACTTTTTTCTGTGCATCCCATTAGCCACCCCACCTTCTATTTGTACCCCTGTTAATTTTTAACTAGCGAAGCAAGATTGTGCGTATAGCCTTGCGCTAGAGAGTGATTGTTTCAGGCTCTCTCTTGGGTTGAAATGTGGCTCTTGAATAAACATAGATTCAAGCATTTCACACCTAGATTTCCCTATTTTCAAAGAGGCTTCAACAAAACATGCTGGATTTTGCAATATCATTTCTTCAACGGTCATTGCGATTTGAGCTTTTTGCTCAGGGTTAGAAGTCCGAAGTGCGTTATTGACTAAACGCGAGAAGGAAGTAGGCACAGCACACTGATTGATTTGATTAAGATATTGCTT
>JACCDG011306793.1_pt1 | contig 22572 bp, 39 predicted proteins | sample 7442471 | NCBI WGS metagenome assembly JACCDG01 (sample SAMN15323444, study PRJNA562643) | freshwater metagenome | isolation source: river surface water | place: USA:Blue River Watershed | collected 2017-08-17 | reverse complement strand
TTGCGAAACAGATGAAGGTGTATTGCGCTTTAACTATGAACTGCGTGATGAGTGGAAGAAAGAACAGCTAATTCGTTGGAAAGAAGCATTAAAGAAAGCGAGTGAGAAATGAACAATGAACCAGTAGCGTGGATGATTATAGATGTGGATAACGGAAAATCACTTCAGTTTAAAGAAAACAAATTTTCAGAAATAAATATTCCACTCTACACCGCACCAAGAGAGTTAAGTGATGAGGAAATAAGTTTAGTTATTTGGGAAAGTTATCAAAGTATCGGTAATGCAACATTAACGGATTTGTGCAAAGCAATACTAAAGAAAGCGAGTGAGAAATGAGAACTATATCTGAACACAACAGTCAAAGTCATCAGCAAATAGTTCAAAACCATAAAGCTGGGGTTCTTTGTGATTATTGCAAAGTTGAAATGTTTTATCCAAATCCAAACGCAGTATTAGCGTCTATGCCACCGAAAATGATGGTGCAATGTCCTAGATGCCATGCAGTTGATTACAAAATTAGGTAAAGAAAGCGAGTGAAAAATGATTATTAAATCTGAATTTTGGTACATCCTACAAAAACATATTGCTTTGAGAAAGGGTAATAAATGAAACCAGTAGCCTACATATCAAAAAACGGTGTTTTATTTAAGGAATTGCCTCCAGAAGGTATGGATTTAATTCCTTTATATGCGACTCCATCGGATTTAACAAACGAGGAGTCTGAGTCTGTATTTCAATATTTAATAAGTTATTTTGACTCTATTGAGGGTAAAAAACATCTAGACAGGCAGTTTGAGTCTTTATCTGGCGAGGAAAAGTTGGCGATTTTAAATCGCACAATGGACTTAATGATGGCTAAGACAGGCCAAGTTATCGACTCTTTGGAGGTGCAATAAACATCATTAATGGGTCATTAGATGGTTTATTACCAATAAATCTCATTAATGGGTCTCCAAATATATCGCCAAATTGGGTATACGCAACCGTTTCTTTGGCCGGAACATCCAATCCATAAGGATTTACGGTTACTTTTGACCCATATGGCGCAGGATTAGCGCTAGTACCATAAACGGGTTTTGTGTATTGCTCTAAAAACGGAAAGTTCTCTCTCCGTTCTTCCATAGTCAGTTTTTCCCTGGCCTGAGTTAACCTAGACTCGGCCTCACCAGCCAGGCGTTTATAGGCCTCAACATCTGACAGTTCCTCAAATGTTTTCTGTTTTGCGCCTAGTTCTTGAAACTGACGCGCAGCCTCATCGGTTTTCTTGATCTGGGTCATGGCCCGCTTTTGGGCGTTTTTAGCATCTCGCGCATTGTCATAAGGTAAGTTTTGATACTTAGCGTCAGACGAAATATTGCGGTCTTTAATGTATTGAGCCGCGCCCCTAAACCATTCGTCTCTAGCAAAACCTGGCTTTTTAGGTTGTGGGCCTGCCTCACGGCGGTATTCATTACCGTATTTATACCAATCTTGCAGACTGTAAATAGTTCTTGGTTTGATATTGTCTCGCAATGCAATGTCACCTAACCGGACCATGTATTCTGACCTGGCAGCTGCGCCGTAATCATCCCAATGTTTACGGTTAATCGCAAATGGTGTTGCCAAAGGTGCAAGTTCAGACTTAATCTGGGCTTGAGCAATCAGTTTGGCAGATTCTGGGCTGCCGCCGCGCCCCCAGTTTTCTGTTTGTTGGATAGCGTGTTGAATTTCATGCAACAAGGTTGATCTGGCTGCATTAGCCTGTTCATCTGCAGTCTGACCCATCCAAGTTGCGCCACCGGTTGTAACCAATTTCTTTTCTTGATCATATGCCCCGCGAACATCTGACCGTGTTTCTCGCGCAATCCTTAAATTATTTATTAAATTAGGATAAGCCTCCTCCAGCGCATTGTGTTGCAAAGCAGATGGTAAACGCACCGCTTGCGCTGGGTACATTTTTAAATAATTGTCGGCATATTCAAGGGCTTTTTGTTGAGCCGCGCGAGGTACTAAACTATCAGCAGAACCAACTCCTAAAACGCCCATTTTTTCCGCTGGAACAATTCCGTTATCAACCAAATATTTATTAGCTAATTCAATTCTATTTGGCGTTTTTGGTAATTTTTCCATGTTTAGTACCGCAGCCGTATCTGGTATTTCTTGACGCCAGTTTTTATCTAATCCGCGGGCGGTCATGGTTTCGCGCCAAATATCAGCTGGCCGCGCCCCGGCTTTTTCCATTTCTATGGCTTTTTGATATGCAGCTTTATTCCAGGCGGATGACTTAGGACCAATAAACATTCCTAATGCGTTTGCTGGCGCTGACCCGCTGGCAGCAAATCCACCGCCGGCCATGTTAGTTGCAACATTGATTGCCTCAAGCGGGGTAATTTCTTCGCCCTGCATGGCCCTGTATGGGGTTTCTATGGCTTTAACTATGTCTACAAGCAACTGAGGCGCAATCCAATCCCTGTAATTGACCCCAGGGCTCATTACTGAGCCTCGCCCCTCAGATGGCAAACTGCCCCGCGGACGGGGCAAAATTGAAAGCCTCTCAACATTTGGGTCGAATATATCTGACAACCGGGCCATTATTTTTTCTTCTTTTTAGCTTTTGCCTCACGCTGGACTGAGTACGCAATCGCTACTGCCTGCTTGGGTTTTTTGCCCGCAGAAATTTCAGCTTTAATATTTTTCTGTAGGGCTGCTTTGCCGATGTCTTTAATTAAAGGCATGATTACTTTTTCTTTGCAGTTTTAGCCGATTCTTTAAAGGCCTTGGCAGTTGGCGCGCCCTTAGTGCCTGGCGTTCTCATCTTTTCTGGGGTCTTACCGGCAGCCTTTTGGCGCTCGATCCTTTCCCTTTTAGCATGAATATTGGCATAAAGTCCGGGTTTAGTAGCCATAATTAACAGTTCCAGTTTTTAAGAGATGCAGCTTTACGGGTTGGCCTGCCCTTTTCGTCTTTCATTGGGCCAGGCATACCACTCATCCGCGCGCAAAAAGACTTTTTACGGCCTTCGTCAGCTTTTGTTTTAGGGTTTGGAGCAGGCGGTTTAAGGTTTGAATTATTTTTTGCATTGTATGCCGCCCTTCCTTTAGCGGTCATGCCCGCGCCCTTTTCGGTAGGATTGTAATTTTTACCCTTACCGGTGGTGGTACGCGCAATCGGTTTGTTAGTGGTTTTTGGCATGGTCTTCCTCGACAAAACAAACATCTTTCCAAGACATTACGAGCAATTCCTCGCCATCAATTTCAACGCGAGGATATGACAAATAGTCTTCCGCGCCCCCAAAACGAATGCGCTGGCCAATCTCAATTGGATTTGGAATTAAGCGGCCTTTTTTGTCGCGCTCGCCCGGTCCAACGGCCAATACTTCGCCGATGTTTGGCAACTCATCCATAACCACATGGATAACTTTGCTTTTAACCCTTTCAATGGGCCTTACAACAATTCGATCACGCAGCGGTCTTAGCATTTTTTCTAACCTTTTTGGGTGCTGGGGTGGCTGCCAACTCCTCACAAATTGGCTGCGGTGGCATCACGACTTGATGTTCGCCGCACCACATCCCAGCCTGTTTGGTTACGGACTCAGGGTAGCGCCGGCAATGGCCGAACTGCGTACCCTGAAAGAATCGGCAGTTTCCGCAGTTCACTTCTGGTAAATTTCGCCAGAGTTGTTAGTACCCATCTTCGTGTCGCGGCCCTTCATGGTCATCTTTTCGCCCATGGGCTTGTTTTTGCCTTCTTGCATCACGGCGTTTTTGGTCTTTTCCTTGCGACCAGAGTTTTCGTTGCAATTGGTTGGGCAGTTAAATTTATTTGGCATTTTGATTCCTTTCAAGAAAGTTGCTGCAGTTTGTAGAGTAAAGAGTCGATTTGATCGAGAATCTCATCGATAGTATTCTGTAATTCGGAGTCATCTGGCAAGTGTTTTCGGTTCTCATCCACATATTTTTGGAGAGCCTTAAAGTACCGCACCGGGTCCTTGTCAATCTCGAATTCTTCTTCAAATTCGCCTAAAGGACCATACCGTCCCATATACGATTCTACTAGACGGTCTACCAGGTCTGGAATGGCCTCGTAGTATTTGCCAAGCGCCTTATGATTGGCATAACTTCTGGTTTGCCAATGCTGCAAATGCGCGCAAGTCGCGGAATTTAATAACGCTAGAGCAAATGCCTCGATGTCTTTCATAATTCTTTCAATGAGTACATATTGATTACCTTCGGCCCTGTCATTTTATCTGCCTTTGCGCCTTTTGTGGCAACAATTTTATTTTGTTGATGGACCAGTTTCCAAAGAACTGCTTTTATGGAATGCGGTTTAGCAAACAACGCCTGGGCAATTTGCGATTGCGTTAAATTTGGTCTTTGCTCAAGCAAAACCAAGATGTCGTGCGCAAGTTTTGGGCGGCGAATCATTTTTTTCATAATTAACAGTTTCCTATAAAACCTTTACTTTTACCATACCGCCTTTTTGTTGGCTAAATTTGTATGTGCAATTGATTCGTTTGTCGTTGATGTTCCAGGCATCGGCCAAACCATCTTGGCCAGCCTTAAATGCTGCAATCATATTGTCCTGGTCTCGCGGACGATTGTCGGGCGCGTAAAACTCTATTTCCAAAAATATTGGACCTTCTTCTGGTATCGGCAGCGGGTGCTGCAGCGCCAGAATGCGGACCGCAAACCGGTATTTTTTCTTAGCAGCTGCTTGCGGCGCCCAATGCCCACGGTAATTTGGGCTCAATTCTTTTGGAGGCCACGGCAAACTAAGTCTGTCGGAGGAGTTTTTCGATGGTGTCATTAAGTACAGTTTGCTCAGTTTTTTTGGTTACATTCCACATTGCCCGTCTGCCATGAATACCATTGTGGCTGCCTTGGTGGCAGTCTTTGCAAAGTGGTATGCATAAATATTGGAGCCCTTGTTCAATGTGATGCGCATCTGACGGCCCAGCTGCTCCACATACTCCGCATGGCAGCATTTTAACTTTTTGTAAATGGTATCTATGAGCCGCGGTCAGTTTGTTATTCAATTACGCAGCCTTTACGGATGCGCGCAATACCGCAGCTTTAAATAAATACGGTTGATCAAACTGGCTTTCCAGAATGCCCAACTCTTTGCCCTTGGCCACAATCCCAGGCCATGATTCGTGCCATTCTTTCCCGTCAACTACGCCAGGCAATGTTACTTTTAACTCGTCAGACCAGCGCTCCTGGCGCAGCCATGTAGCTGGGTAACATACGAACTGGCCATCATTCTTGCGCCATTGGTTTGAGCGCATCTGCTGCCGGATAGCATCTAAAAGTTCTGGCAGCGGTGGCCGGATTCCTTCGGTTTGAGCCCATGCCTTACGAGCATCGCCTTTGGCTACGCGGCGAGGATATAGTTTCCAAAATTCTTCAAAGTCTGTCATTTTTAGTCCACCAAAGAATAAGGCCAACCAATATGGCCACGATCAAAATAAACCAAGTAAATTCAATAAACATTTGTCCTTGGACAGAGTACGGAATCATTTGTCTACTCTTTCGCGAATAGCGTTTGCAATGTGGTCTTGTTCCATGCCATTAAACCAGGCCATTTCAGCAACCTTGGCGCATTGTTCGCGCTCGTAATCGGCAGCTTTTTTTATTGATGTAATAAGTTGGTCTCTAGCAATCTGCCTAAACTCTGCAAGCATATTGTTTGCAAACTGTTCAAGTTGAGATTGATTTCCATACCAATTTTTTTTGGTTTTTCTCAATCCAGATTTGATTGCTATTTCTTCTAAATCGTCTAAGGTCATGAGGATTCTCCTTCGACAAAAGAATAAATGATTAAGAAATAGTTTGCAAGGTAGTTTTTATTTATTACTTATTAATTAATAATATTTTCACTTTGGTGGACAAGACTCAGCCATCCCTCGAATGACCGAATCTTCCTTTACTATGCTTTCACTTCGGAGCCACATAGACTCGCCAGCCTTTTAATGCCAGGGTGCTGACTTCGCCGCCCTGATTTGCCATTCTTCCGCATTTCCCCCCAGTTGGCTCTTTGATCTGCGCAGCTGGTCGTTACCCTCCCCAGCGCAGTCGCAGTCAGCAGGCAACAAAAAACCCCAAATCCTTGGGTGGTGCGGCCTTGGCGGGCAGTTTTGGAATAAGTCCTCTGAGAGAATGACCGATGCCAAAACCTTTCGCACCACCGAAAAATTCGGGGTTCGCTCTCAGATATTCCAACAAGTGCCACCTTGCTGACAACGCCATATTACCACGAATAGGCAAGTAGGCAAACGCCTATTTTTGGTAGCCAGACGCCTATTTTTTTAGGTGTTTACCCTATTTTTATAGGTGTTTACCCTAATTTTGATAAAAAAACGCAAAAATCTGTTGATTTGGGTAAATAAACAGTTTACTATTCATTTACGGTCAACTTTCCAGACCGGAACAAAAAGGAGAAACAAAATGAAATACACCGTATACCAAATCAATCTGTCAGACGATCAATTCAACGCACATCGCGAGACATATCTAAATACAACATTCCGTCCATCTGATGAGGCCATTCTTGCAGCGCGCAGCTTGTATGCACCAGTTGCAGAAATTAATACAACTTCATTAAATCAAGTTTTTAATATTGGCAACATTGGCCCAGAATCAAAAATTAAGCGTTTGGCTCCTATGCATTCTGTATCGGTTGGCGATGTGATTGTTGACGCAAACGGCGAGGCCGCATATGTATCAACATTCGGTTTCAAAAAAATGGGTTTTAACTTATTTGCCAATTAATCAACGGGGCCTCGGCCCCATTTATCGGAGAGAATAATATGCAAGCAATCGACATTCAAATCACCCAAATTGACCGCCTAGGTTTATTGTTAGCGCAAATCGCTGACTTGACCAAAGAGGCAGACGCAATCAAGGACCAACTCAAAGAGGCAGCAACTGCCGGCGGTCCATCCTCTTACGAGGGCAATCTATATCGCGCCACCGTTGTGGCCAGCAACCGCCAGGTTGTTGATTACAAAGCCTTGATCGCTGACATCGGCGTTACCGATGAGCAGCTGCAGATGTTTACTAAAACCACCGCAGTATTTGCAGTAAAAACCGTTAGCCGTTGATTAACCGGGGCCTCGCGCCCCATTTTTGGAGAGAAGAAATGGAAGACTTGCAAGACTTGTATCACCAGCAGCAGCTGGAGCATCAAGAGCAGTTGTCCCAGCTTGCGTATTGCGATTACATCGCACATCGCATTAAAGAAACCATGAATAAGCCTGACCCGGAAAAAATTATTTATGGTGCTGGGTCTGTGAAATTAGATTTAAACCCAGAGGGTCAATTCGTTAGCACCAAAAAACATTTGTTTGTAGTTGATCGTAATCGCCGTACTTACAAAATAACTGTGGAGGAAGTATGAAAGACACCAAAATTAATCTTGTAGCAAAACATTTAGTCAGCAAGAAAAAAATCACCAGCTGGGAGGCCATTGAGCGCTATCACGCAACACGCCTGGCGGACATCATTTTCCAGCTAAAGGGCCAGGGCTGGACCATCTTAACCGAGATGGTGAAAGAGCCTAGCGGTGTTCGTTACGCCGTTTACCGTTACATTTCGTCACCCAAGAAAGCGAGAGCATGATGAGAAAGACTAATTTTGAGGCCAATAAATGGCAGCGTAATGTGTTTACTAAAAAAGAATCGCCCTGGATGGAGGCCTTGGCTGCAGTTGGTTTAGTCGTGTTTTGTTTACTTTTAGCATTTATTTAATCGGAGAGAATGATGAAAAATATAGCAACTGCATTAGTTAAAGCGCAAAAGGCCTTTGGGCCTGCGCTTAAATCGTCCACCAATCCACACTTTAAATCGCGGTATGCTGACCTGGCTGCCTGCGTTGAGGCCGTGATTGATGCCTTAAATGAGAATGGAATTGCCTTGTTGCAGCATTCGCATGAATGCGCAGACGGCATCATTATCGAGACCATTTTCTTGCATGAGTCTGGCGAAATGATTTCTGGCGGCAAACTTCATGTTCCGGCCACCAAACAAGACGCCCAGGGCTATGGATCGGCCATGACCTATGCGCGCCGGTATTCGCTCCAGGCAGCCTGCGGCATCGCTCCAGAAGACGATGACGGCAACCATGCATCGCGCCCAGCCAAGCCTAAATCTACCCGGACTAAGGCCGAGATTGAGGCATTGATTACGGCAACAACCACATCTGACCAGCTGACTGCATTCTGGAAAACTTTGCCGCCAGAGGAGCGCGAGTTGGTGCGCGAGTTTGCAGGCAACCATAACGAAAAATTAAAAGGAGAGCAAAGTGCGTGAACCAAATCCATTTCAACAAGACGGGACCTGGTGGAATGACCGCCTGGGCAAACTGACGGGTTCCAGGATGGCTGCAGCCATGAACTTTTTAAAGTCTGGCAAAGAGTCTAGTGAGCGCGAAAATCTGCGTTACGAAATTGTGGCCGAGCGCATTACCAATACTTTTGTCGATAAGTACATGACCGCCGATATGCAATGGGGTGTAGAGCAGGAGGCCGCAGCCAAAGAGGCCTTTGAAAACCGCACCGGTTTGATCGTAAGAGATGTTGGTTTTATTGACCATCCCAGTATTCCGTTTTGTGGGGTTAGCCCTGATGGGTTTGTGTCCGATGGCCTACTCATTGAAGTGAAATGCCCTAAGACCAAAACCCACATGAAATATGTAGCCAACCAGGTTATCCCTGTGGAATACAAGCCACAAATGTTGCTGCAGTCGGCCTGCACCGGCAAGGATGTTTGGTTTGTGTCTTATGACCCGCGGATGGGCGAGGGGCGCGACTTATTCATCAAAAAGTACACACCAACCCCAGAAGAAATTGCAGAAGTCAACGCAGCTGCCGAGAAGTTTTTGGCCGAATGTGATGCGCTTTTTGATTTCTTTAATGACAAAGCAAATTATTTTGATAAAGGAGATTTTTAATGTTGATGATTGGATTAGCCCGTTTAGGCAATGACCCTGAGTTGCGATATACCCAGGATGGCAAGGCAATTATGGATTTGTCCCTGGCGTTTTCGTATGGCCGCAAAGTTGATGGCAAGCAGCCAACCCAATGGGTCACCGGGGCCATGTGGGGGGACCGCTGCGAAAAGTTAAAGCCACATCTTGCAAAGGGTCAGCTTTTGTTTGTCAGCATGACTGAGCCCCATGTGGAAACCTATAAACGCAAGGATGGCACCGAGGGCGTCACATTGAGGGCCAGGGTGGGCGAATTAGAGTTTGCTGGACCCAAACCCGATTCTCAGCCAGAAACGCCCCAAAACGCCGGGAAATACCCTTCTCGGTCATATGTGCCTATTGACGATGACAACCCATTCTAGGAGAGGACGAATGAAAATGATCATAGCCGGAGTTTGTTTATTTATTCTTAGTGGCTGCGGGATTCTGCCTGACAAGCAGGCCATGCCAGAGCAGCAGCTGATTGTGGATGATAAGGTTCATGCCATGAGCCGCCTAGAGGTCGTTACGGCCATCCAGGACTGCCAGGTAGCTAAGACCAGGGCGGTGGTAATTTACGGTAAACGCAAGGTCGGTGGCATGACCCGTGACATTGTGGTGGATGTCTCATGCGCCCCGCTTTACTGATTGTTGGCGCAGTTTTATTGGTTTTAGGGCATCTGGAGGCCGTTCATAACGCCTACCTTGAGGGGTTTTCAGATGCCGTTATGCAAGAAAAAAACCCCACAAAAGAAGTGGGGCCAAAAGACATAAAGGAAACCAAAGAAATCCGTATTTAGTGTATCACGCGTAAGGCCGAGTGCCGCTGCGATCAATAATTAATGCCTGCTGCCGGGGTTTGTCTTCGGGATTGTTGGGGATTGAGATGTGGGTCCAGCGGTCAAACTCGCGAATAATCTGGTCGTAACCAATATCGGCAGCCATAACGGCCTTGACCACTTCATCCGGGGTCATGCCTGGCACACGAATGTCGGCAGCGCACCCAATTCGGTGTTGACTAGAGTCTCTGGAACCTACTGCATCGTTAACCAGCTTTGACCTAAAAGCGCTATTAACAATGATTGGTTTTCCCAAAACCGTTCTGACTTGCTCTAAAAATTCTGCCAATCGCTTGAGATTAGACAACTCATTAAGGTTTGGTGAGTTATCCCAGCCATTTCTGGCAGCGGTTTCTGAGGCCGTCAGTTCATCTAAACTAAAATGTTCACTTAGCTGCATCTTTTTTGGCCTTCATGTCCATAATTTTTTCTAGAGTTCGCCCGCCAAAATAAAACGACATAATAAGCATTCCCCATTGACCCAGCAACTCCACATATTTTTCGTTGGCATTGTTGTCAAATGCACTCATCATGGCAAAAACAAAATAGGCAGCCAGGATAAATATTAAGGTCATTGGACGGATATTTTTTGATAGCCAGGAGTCGGAGGCCATGTCTGCAGCCTGCCGTTTGGTTAATTCCTGGGCCTCAATGTTGTCGGCGTTAAGTTCAGCTAGGCGGCCTTCTTGCTGCATTTTTAGCAATTCCTGCTGCGCCTTTGCTTTAGCCTCTGGGTCTGGAATGAACTTGTCTAAAACTTTCATCCCTACATCAAACAATGCAGTTAATGGAAACATATTATCTCCCGATGGCGGTTTGATTTTCGCCCTTTTGAACTAAAACTTTATCTTTATCTACGGCAACCGAAACTGGATCGCGGTCCGCCATACGGTCTAGGCGCTCAATCAACTGTTTCATAATTTCAAATTCTGGCTTGTCTTGTTTTGGAGTAGCCCCGGCCACACCGTTTAGCATAGAAATTAACGCAGTTAACGATGCACCTAAAAGACCCATGACCGCGGCCATTTTTCCTTCTTCAAGTACGATTGACGCACCAACACCCATGGCCACAATAACTGTAATGTAAATAAGGCCATGTTTTCCAATAGCCTTGCCGGCAACTTCTTTAGCAGTTTCTACATATTTTTCGCTCATTTTTTCCTCTATTTTATTCTTTGCCATATTTTTTCAACGCTCATTGAACTTATTTCTTTCCATCCAATACTGATACACGCATACATAATGAACAAAAAAAAAGCAAAAACGACAGAAAATATAAGAACCGCAACCGTTGCAACAAATAAAGCAAAAATGTTGAGGATGGTCATTAACATTTAATTAGCCATCAAGATAACAATTGACACAAATAAAAGAAGTGCAACATACAATCTTTTTGCCCAATATTGCTGGTTCAGAATACGAGGGTCCATGATCAAATAGCTTTGCAGCTGCAGCATATCCTCGTCATATTCGATGTACTTAGGTTTCAACGGGTTTAAATAATAAGCGCTGCCTATCTTTATTTTTCCGTTGTTGTATGGCACATCCATGGCTGCCTCACTTGTCTGCTTTGTCGTTTAGCCGATCAAAAAATGAACTCATAATGCTTTCTAATTTGTCAAATCGTGCAGCCATTTCTATCCGCACTTCCCGCAAATCATCTCGGCGGACATAAATTTCTGGCAAATCTTTTTCAATTTGATGAATGTCTTTGCGCAATTCTTTAACGGAATCCCATATTTCTCTAGCAAACCATCCAATAAAAGCAATTACGCATCCCAGAATAAGGTTTATAAGTATCTGCCATTCCATATTAGGTCTTCATGATGTAGCAAAGAGCATAGTATGGAGGCATATTTGCACCGACTCCAGATGACCCTGCTGAATTAATGGTAATCGCAGTTTGTGTACCTTGTGTGCTTGCGTTATCAGCCCCATCAAAAACACTTCCTGAATCAATAAAACCATATGGATTTCCACCTAAATCGCCAGTTCTACCAGTTTGCACATGGCTATGGCCAGGGTCGTTAATAGTATGGGTATGGGCTACTAGCGTAGCATCGGTTTGGCCACCAGTTGCACCAACTGCATAACCATTTCCAGCACAAACGACAAAACGGTCTCTTAAATCTGGAGTTCCGTTGTTTCCGTTACATAAAACATAGCCAGCAGGAATTGATCCAATTGAACCGGACCAAATTAAAATGCCACCGGCAGGAATAGGAGTTGCAGCTGGCGGCGCTGCACCAATAATTCCATATAAATTGTCGTAAGTTTGTATAGTTACATCGCTAGAATCTTTTAAAACAAATTTATAAAAAAATCCCTCAGTTAGCCAAATTGTTGACGGTGGCCGTCCATCCGTTCCTAAAATAATAGGGTTTGTATTTGCAATTAATCCACTTGAATCTGTGTAAGTTGCAAGTGGCGTTGTTGAGCCAGCTTGATAAGTATAAATTTTCCCCGCATTTAAAGGCAGGCCATCGTTATTAAAAAATTGAAAGCCATTACCTACTGGGGATAAATTAACTGTGGGCATAATTATTTTCCTTTACCAACATCTTTAAGTGGGACCATTTTCTTTTGTGCGCGTTTAAGGGCAGATTTTTCTGCCATTGCAACACCTTTTTTAGCGCCATACATACCGCCAACAGTTGCGCCAACTCCTGCGCCTGGAACTCCGCCAAATGCGCCTCCAACTGCGCCGCCAACTGAGGTTCCTAAAGTGCCTAATAATGGCGCCGCGCCCAAACGAATTAGATTATGAGCCTGGATAGCTGCACCAGGATAAGAGGCATCATATTTGATGATATGGCCAGCATCGTGCAAGTCTTTTACCATCTGGGCCAATTCCTTGTCCTCCATCAAAACACCAAGTTTACGATTATTGTCGTTTAGGTATTTTGTAATAGCAGCTGCATTCCATTGGCCTTTATTCTTAGAGCCTTCTTGCAATATACGGTTAGCAAATTGTGCCTTGATTTCAGCAATCGCCGCATCCGCCTGGGGCCGTACTTCGTCTGGCATTTCTTTAAGCAGCTTGATTAAATGACGCTGCTGGTCTACATCCATGCGCTCAACAGTAGACGCAATTTTTTCAAATGGTACGGCGCGATTGATGGGTGATTGTGGATCGTAATCCATAATCTTGGCCACACCTTTTGGATCATCCAGTAAGCGGGCAATCTTAGTGCGAATATCCCTGGCTTTTTTGTAAACATCCTGGCCGGCCACGCTAGTTACATCATTGTCGATGCGGTCTTTTAGGCGGCCAATAATGCCAGAGCGCTCATTATTCCAATTGGAATTAATGTATTTGCGTAAGTTTTCTGCCTGTTCTACGGTCATTGGCTTAACTTTGCCCTGGGCATCGAGCAAATCATTCTCGCGCAAGTGGGACTCAATACCGCGGCGTAAGGACATAAAACTGTCGTTTACTGTAAAGTTAGAGTCCGTGTCTAAAAACTTTTGAATGTTGCTGGGTATTACAGCTGGCTGCGTACCGGCAACTGATTTAGCTTGCTCATAAGCCTGATTCATTTGATTTTGTAATTCGGCTTTAAAATCATCAAATGGTCTAGCAATTCGTGTACCGCGGTCATATAACGCAGTCTCATCTAAACCCAAAGTTCCGCCAGTACGCTCAATAATGCTGCGCCCAAAGTTTTCTAATGTAGCCCTTTCGTTGGCCAATGTATCTCTGTACAGTTGGCCTACAGGCGCATCTACTTTGCTAGTTTGAAACTCATTGGCAGCGCCAAATCCGTCACCCAAAATAGAGGATTGACGGGCATTTTCTAATCCAACACGGGCCAAAACTTGTTTGCGCTGCTCTTGTTCTGGCAAAGTAACTTTATCTTTTGGCGCATATTTGATTTCTGGAAATGGCTGCGTAATGGTAGGGGCAGGCATCGTAGGAGTTGGAACTTTAGGGGCTGGCGGCAACACCGATGTTGGCGCGCCAGGTTTTTTAGCCTGTAACTGCGCCTGGAATTCTGCATAAGTTACTTTTGGCTTGCCTATCGTTGGCTCAATTCTTGGAGCCTCTGGAGCCTTTGGCACATTGGTGCCTAGTGCGGTTTCTACAGTTTCTGCGCCTTTAACGATGCCACGCTGAACCGATGGGGCTGCTTTTACGCCGCCACCAGCTGCAATCGTACCCATCATATTTTCAATGTCAGTAGCTGGTAAGCCAGTTCTTTCGGCAATCCAAGCTGCGCCTTTTTGAAAGTTTTCGCCAACAAAATTAAACAGTCGGCGCGTTGCCTCATTTTGATATTCTGGAGTTTCTGTAACACCAAAAGTTCTGCCCATTCCAGATTCAAATGGTGCAGCAGCTGCGGTACTGATTTCTTTTGCCTCGGCTGGTGATTTGCCTACGGCTCGCGCCCCAGCATAGGTAACTGGCTCTACGATGCCTGGAACGATATTTCCGATAGTCATATCGTAGAAACTGGCAGCGGTCCGGCCAAACTGTGTCAGCGGGCCTGCTTGGCTCATGTCTTTAACTTTGCCAACTTTTCTAGGCGTTGTTTCTGTGGTTTGTACTTGTACTGGCTGCCCTAAAATCATGTCACCAACTGGGTCCGCAGCAGTTTGACGCATTGATGGTTGTGCTGCTGTCTGTTGTTTTGGTGCAACGGTAGAAACTGGTTCAGTTGTTGGCTGGCTTGTAAAGGGTTGTGCCATGGCTGGCTTTGGCCCTGTCGACAACTCAAAAAACTTTTGACGAATTTCTAATGGATAAGAATTAAATTTATCAGGCGATGACAAAATTTGTTGCAAACTATTTGGGTTATAACCCATGTCTGTAAAGCGCTTGACCGCCATATCAACTTGAGTTGGTTGCAAGTTTTCAAAACGAAATAAATCGCCACCTTGTTGGGGAGGTGGTTTTGTGCCACCTAAAATTAGTTGGCCAATGTCTTGCATTACAAGTCACCCGTGTTTGTTAATTTGATCAAGTTATTGTATTTGCGGTACAAGTCCTTGCGTTGGTCTTCATTCATATCGCCAAGCAATTTGTCTGTTAATTCTTTACGCTTATTTGGTTCTTTAATATCACGCGCAATATTCATAATTTCAAATATACGAGAATCTGCATTTGATGACCACATTTGTTGGAATCGTTTAGCGTTAGCATCTCCAAATTTTTCAGTATGGCGCTGCATACCGGTGGCCATCATGTCCAAATTAGTAATATCAGCATCGGCGCGGCGGGCAATACTTAGCAACACATCTGGCGGGAATGTTTCATCTCCGCTGGCCATACGAATTAACTGCTGGCCGCCAACCGTATCAAGTGAACCGCCTACGGCCTTAATATTGGAAATTTGAACATTAGCAAGGTCTTTAGATAATTGCTTGTATGTTGGATCGCCAACAATATCGGCAAACTTTCTTTTTATTGCGCCAACCGGTCCCTGTTCTGGCAAAACAGATTCTGCTTGCAGTTTTTGGGCGGTTTTAACAACTTCTTGCAAATTACGGCGGGCTGCTACCAGTTCGGACTGACGCTGCACTAATCCGTTGCGATATTGGCTGCCGGCAACGCGGTCTGTTTCTTCTTGCGGCAACGCAGCAAATGGAACTCCCGCTTGGCGTACTGGATAAGTTATTGGTAAACGGCCTGTGTCTGGTTGAACCATTGCAGATGTTTGCGCAGGCGCTGCAGCTGGTGCTGGTTTAGGCTGGATTGGTGCAGTCATGTCTGCTGGTGTTACGCCGGTTGGCGCTGGCGCGGTAGGTGCTGCGGGCGCGTTTCCAGGCAAAGGCAATTGTGTTACGGTTGCAGGGCCACCACGGAATATGCCAGTTTGGCCACCAGATGTGACCAATTGAGGTGTTTGCAATGCTTGTTGACCAGACGGCCCAATCTGTGCCTGTATAACATTTGCAAGCATTTGTGGCAATGCTGTTGGATTATGGGCAGCAGTTGCTGTTATCGGAGATAAAATTGCAACTACTTGCGCCTCTGGAACTCCGCTGGCAATAGCTTTTTTTTGAACTTCCAACATTGCTTCTACAGTTTTTTCCCTGTCATTACTAGATATTCTAGGATCGTTTATATAGCCACCAGCAATACTAAAAACACGGTCTGCTCGTGTTTTACTAAGATTTTCTGCTGCACTCATTTCGCCAGTTTTGGCAGTTCGTGTCTGAATTTGTGCCTGTTGAACCAATTCTGGAAATATTTCTTTTTCGCGTTGGAATGCTTGCGCACCGCGAGCTAAACCAACAATTTCCGGCAAACTCATTGTTGCCGGAGGTTTTGCGCTTAAAGAAATGTCTGGTTTTATATTAATTGCCATAATGATTCCTTATGCAATAGGATTAATAGCAAACTGTTGATATGGGTTTGGCGTCATAGTTGTTTGTGGTGGAGGCGGAGTTACTGCTGGATTTGATGGTTTCATAAGTGAAGATAAAAATGCCATATTGCTAATATTTCCTAATGCGCCTCCATAGGCATTAGCAGCACCAACTGTTCCAGCAGCTTGCGCAGCAGCTGATCCAGTTGTTAAACCAGTCATTTGTGATGCAAAATTTTGATTTGCTGAAACTCCAGTATTAACGGCTCCTTGTCCCATACCAGCAATATTGGCAAGGGTGTTATAAATATTGCCTCGTTCAGTCTGAAAACGGTTAAATGCATTGCCATACTCAGTAGATGCTAAATTTTGACCATAGTCAGTAAGGGCGCGCAAGGTATTGCCGCTAATTGTTCCACCGCCGACATTTGCTAATCGTTCTGTAGCTTGAGTTCCTAAACGCTGTCGAAACGCCATGCTAGGGTCTAAGTATTGACCAAATTGTTCTGGTCCAAATTGTGCCGTTAAAAACGGTTTAATTTTTTCAATGTCTTTTAATGCTGTATAGCCACTTTCTCTGTATGGGGCTAAATCTTCTCTGGATTGTTGATACTTTTCATATTCCAATGCAGACGCAGCACCCGCAGCATCTGCCTGGGTTCTTGCAGCTGATTTTGCTGCTTGCGCACCCATGTATCCCGTAACAAGAGTTGCCCCAGCAACAGCGGTCATTCCCCAGGTCATTTTTCTTCTCCCTTTAGCTTATCTAGGCTATTCATAGAATCAATAAATCCAAGTTCCGCATAAGTTGAGGCAATTACTTCATCCTCAATCTTATCCAAAAATTCTTCTCCACAGTATTTGGTCAAATGAATAGTTGTCCAAATTGTGTCTTCTTCTGCTATTACTGCTCTTTTTAGCCCAACTTCCGATATAAAAGTGCATGGGGCTTCAAAATATTTTTTACCAAATTCTGTTGCAACACTAACTTTTCCTTGCAATATAAAATTTAAATGTTGATGTCTATGAATTTTTCCAATAATTAAAGTGCCCTTTGGTATAAACATTTGTCTAGCATATGTGCAACATTTATAATTTTCATCAATTGGCGCAAAATAATGTGTAACCTTGCAATCCGGCAAAGTATCTTTTGCGGTGCCATTTTCAATCATTTTTTGCAAACCATTTTGAACAGTTAAAATTTTCTCACGAAAATCTACTTTTTCGATGGAATTCTGTGGTGACGAAAGATCAAACATTGTAGTAAGGAATCCGTTTAGATTCTCCATTTACCGTAACTTCAATAAATCCTGCTGGATTAGCCGGCAAAGTTGCGGAACCAGCTGTAGCCGATGATGCACTTGTAAAGTTTAAGAGATTAAGCAAAAACAGCTGCCAGGCGCGAGTTGGCCGGCCAGTAGTGTCTACTAATGGGCTTGTTGGCAGCCGTTGATTTTGCGGTGTAGTCATTAATTTTCTCCAGCCTCTGCTTTAAGGTTTGCTGAAACAATAACTGCCTTAACTGGATCGGATATAGAAACTTCAAACACTTTATCTCGCGACCAACCCAATCTACGCCAAATAGCGCGATTTTGATATTTTCCCTGTTTTCCTATGGATGTCCAATATTCGTTTGACCAGGTAGAGCCGCCATCATTAGACCAACGCAGCATAGCCTGGGGGTCTTCTCCCTGGCCGGTAGACAGGCCAACGCCTGGCTGGAATTGAATTTGCAACTCATGAAAATATTGGCGCTGCAAGTCAGTTGTAATGTGAGGCGCTCTCCTAATTCGGCGGATTGGCTGGCCATCATCGGTGTAAAAATTACGGGCTAATTGATAAATTTTGCCATTTTCATAATCCCCTACCAATACTTGCTGATTGAAAAATGCGCAGCAATTACCGCGATGGCGCTCAAATTCATTCTGATCGTTGCGATATAACCATTTGTGCCAAAGGCCAGTAGTGTTATCAAATGCCCAGGTTAGGCCATTTTGACCAATTGACGGAAAAGTTACGACATAAACTTCATGTCCCTCTAGCTGGTAAGTCCAGGCTAGGGCATCGGAAACATTTTCGTTAACTAAAGTTGTTTCTACCGCATGGGTTGATATTCTTTCTGGAAAATATCCATTCATACGCACTATCATGGCCTCGCCGCGATTGTTTTTAGAAACATATGCAAATGAGTTTCCCATCCTTGCCATAGAATATTGCGCTGCAATACCTTGCTGCGTTGATGTTCCAGGAATTCTGGTAAATGGAAATGGAACCGCGCCCGAATTAATCCACACTTCGGAAGACATTTCACCAAGCAAATATACTTCTCGGCGATCCACAATAATCGACACCAGGTCATCTGGTGAGCCATCTTTAGACGCAAATGACAAAGGATCGGTAATGGGACTCAATAAATCCGAGGATGCCCACAGCTGCGAATTTGGTTTGTTGTAAACAAAATAATTATCCGTAATATCGACAGTTCCGCCGCCCTCAAAAGCGCCATCGTTAGCCGGCAATACCGTCCAATTCATGGCGAATATAGTTGTGCTGCCAACAGTTTGTGATGCGCTAACTGTGTATGTTCCAGCGCCACCGCTGCCAGTTCCAAATGCAGTAATAATCGTTCCATCCGTTACGCCAGTTCCATCAATTGTTTGGCCTATTTTTAATGTCCCGCTAGTTACGGCAGTTACTGTTAAAGTAGTTCCAGCAATTGATCCAGTAACAATAGCTGGTGATGCAACTGCGTTAATCGTTGTTGAAACTACAGTCTGCGTGTTGCTTACGGTGTAAGTACCAACCCCACCAGACCCAGTACCTAGAGCCGTTATTACTGTATTTTGTAAAACATTTGCGCCAAAAATAGCCTGTCCGACTGCAATTGTTCCATTCGTAACAGCAGTTACAGTTAATGTAGTACCTGATATTGAGCCAACAAATGTAGCGCTAGACGGATTGGATATAAACCATGTATAGCGATAAGAATCATCGACAATGTAAACATTCACACCGTTATCTACCATGCTGACTAAGCCTGTCGATGTATTTAGCTGGCCGATCATTTTTGGTGTGTAATCGTCTTCCATTACATACACATAATCACCGCAAACAGTAACTACTTGAGTTCCTCCAGACAATGTACGAATTGCTCGTACTTCTTCTTGGTTTGGCAAAATAGCCACAGTTTGCAATCCAGGCGTTGGATAAAGAGCCATCACGCCCCGATCACCTTGGGGTTTAGTTGGGTCTATCTCAGGATAAAAATTAATGCATTCCTGGGCATCCTGATAAATAGATGGCGCCTCGTAGGCTGCGCCAACAAATCCAAAATCTGGCATTAAAAGCCTCCAGTAAGAATCCAGCCCGCGTCTGCTCTTTTACCTACAATTAATGTGTCCTCAAAACGGGCCACTTGCATGGGTTTCATATTGGTGCGTTTGATTGTTGCTTTGGCATGGCTTGCAAAGCCATTAATCATCTGTATTTGCGTTGTACTGGCTTTTCCATACATCGGCATTAAACGCTCTGCCAAACACCATCTAAGGGCCATTATGTAACCCTGGGGAATAACTATCTCATCATTAATTGAGGTAAATCGCTGAAATAGCGTATCAGCAAAAATATGCATCTCACCTTGGGATGGATTTGGCCATACCGTGACGGTTCCAAGAGTCTCGCCTGGTTGATAATAAAGGGCGCGAGGCCATGGACCATTTAGGGTTTTAAGGCCAATTAATTCATAGTTCTCAAGGTTGAGAATCGTAATAGGATAATCTAGGCCACCGTTTAGGATTGGCTGGCCGTTGGAGTTAGTGTTTACCCTAACAAACGCAGAATTGATTGACAAAGGACGCTCGTAATAAGCATTGATTGTCGTGCTGGCCACGGTCTGGGAAATGTTGACGGTATAAGTACCATCGGAGTTTACATTTCCGCCCGCGCCCGAACCAAATCGAGTTATCTTAGTTCCAGGCGCCACACCAGAACCGGTCAATGTCATTCCTAAAGCAATTGCGCCATCGGAAACATCGGTAACAGTTAATGTCGTGCCACTAATTGATCCGGTAATAGTGCCGTTAATCTGGCCGCCAGGTCCAATCGTGTATTGAGTTTGACCTGGAGTTAAGGTAAATATAATTTCGGTCTTGTAAAAGACCATCATCTGCTCGTTTGACCATTGGTCAACCATGTCATTAAGCATATCGAATGCGTCTTGCGCATCGGATGGAGCAGGAGTTTCACCAGCCTCAAGAGCCCCAATATCTTTAAGGGCGCGAGAGATGATGTCGATTGGTTGTGTCATATCGTCACCTTAAATGTGTCTACGGCCCAGGGCGGTCTAGTCGTTACTATCGAACTAAGCGCATCCAGTTGCTCTTGTAATCTATATTTTATAAGATGTTTTCCATTTTCGATAGTGTCCAATTCAAGCCAATGGATTACTTGATGTTCGGATAGGTCTTCTGGAATGTCATGGATTGTGCGCATTTTCCAATATCCTTCTGTTTCTACAGAATTTTGATTGTTTGATGCCTTGCACCAATATTTAACGGACTGCAGCTGCTGGCCAACAATCCCCGTTTCCAATATTTTCCATTCAAATGTGGTCATTTTAAGAGTTTTGTTGCGCTAAAAATTGCTCAATTGCAGCTTGCTGCGCCTTATATTCAGCATCTTTTGAGTTCCATAAATCGATAGCCTGTTGAAATTGATTAATTTCTGTAATTGGCTCGTTAGCTATTATTTTTCCAAGCGCAGGGTCCCATCTTTCTATTTCGCCTTGCGTTTCTTTCCATTGCACCGCATGGATTGTTGAGTCCATAAAAGAAAGGTCAATATTGTTGTAGCTTACGCCATCAATGTTTACTGTTCCTGTGTGGGGAATTATGGTTAGTTTCATAATAGTTTTTGAACATCAATAGATTTTAATAAAACAGCAGTATTGGTTTCATTTGCTTTCACCATTTCATTACGAAATGTCTCAACTGCCGCGCCGGTGCTGCGTTGTTGTTGACTATTCTCAATCATCAAAATAGGCATCCATGCCATTGAACACGCCCATTCGTCAACCTCTTTTCCTGAGTTGGGGTTTGTTCCTCTAACTTGGATAAACCATGCGCAATCCATTTGGCGGCATGGGTTAAAGTTGTCTAAAGGGCAATTAGCTTTTGGTTCTATTTTCATTAGTTTTTAGTCGCAACAATTACATCAACATATTTAACTGCTAAATCAATTGCAGTTCCGCTAAACGAGTGGTTGTGAGCGCCATCGCCACCGGTATTGTTAATGGTAAACCCTTGGAAAGCCGCGCCACCCCCTGACGATTGCAAGCCGCCTGCCGGGAACGGAGTTCCAAAAGGACCGCCGTTATAGGTGTGGTTGTGACTTGCCATTGTTGAGACTGTAATTGTTGTATTCCCAACCGTACCAGAGACTGCCTGGGACGCAAATGCAGTAGTGAAATTTACAGTTCCGCCAGTTCCAGCAGTTCCGCTGACCACGCGTAAGGCAGCATTATCGTCTGTGGTTACTTTTGTCCAACCAGTAGGCGCAGATGTCTGCTTAAAAAGCATAGCCGTACCCGATGGGATTCCAGACCAAGCGCCGCTAAATACAGTTGCCGAAACGGTGCCAGTTGACGGGTTGTATTGCAGCTTGGTTGATGAGACATCAAGGGTTGTTTCGTTGCCTGTGGTTAACTCACTAAATGTGATGTAACGCGTTGCATTAGTAGTTGTGTCATCGGTAATCGTAACTCCAGACGCATCACTAGACCAAGTTGGAACGCCAGACGAAATTTTTAAAACTTGACCATTTGTTCCAGCAGCTAAAAATGTTGTGGTGTCCGCAGCTGATTGGTATGGCAAAGAACCGGCTGCGCCACCGGCCAGGTTGGTTGCTTTTCCAGCCGTCAAACTAGATTGCGCTGCATTTTCCCAACGGGAATCGCCGTTATCCCAAACAATTACATCTCCATTTGATGGGGTTGGAGCATTTACATTCGACAAATCATTTAATCTTGGCTCAAAGGTTGGCCTTATAAACAATATTCCATTGGTTGCATCTGCGTGTACTACCGCGGCCACTTGAACCTTGGCATTTGGTGCAGTTGGCACATTTTTGGTCAATCCACCCGTAACAGCAGGGTTGTAATACAGAATATCGCCATTAGCCCAAGTCTCACTAGCAGTTGATCCGCTGGTGTCGATGCCTTTTACTTCGCCAAACTCTTGAACATAAATCCAATCATTTGTTGATGCATTTTCTTTGGCAACTCCAAGAATATAGCTGCCAGTTGCAGCAGTTAATCCTGTTGCTGGTGCTGCAGTTAATCCACCGGAAGAACCTAAAGTGCCAGTAAACATCAATACTTGGCCTTTAGTAATCGCAGATGATGCTTTGATCCTGTAATAATTTTCTTCGCCAACTTTAATTGGAACATCATTGTTACCAATTAATTGCAAGGTTTTGGCGTTATCG
>JACCDG010101676.1_pt1 | contig 22576 bp, 18 predicted proteins | sample 7442471 | NCBI WGS metagenome assembly JACCDG01 (sample SAMN15323444, study PRJNA562643) | freshwater metagenome | isolation source: river surface water | place: USA:Blue River Watershed | collected 2017-08-17 | reverse complement strand
TGCCCAAGCACTTTCTCTTGTAGAGATAACCAATAACGCAGGGTCAACTGTCTACGGTTCAGTTGCTAATCCATCTTCAGATGTCGTACCAATTACACTTAACACAAACACTCTCACTTCTAATACAACTCTTACACAATACAGAGTTCGTATAACTCCAAAATCTCATGTAAACATGCCTGCGGTTCCCGGGGATACGTATGAGGTGATGGCGTACGTGTCATCATTCAGAGCTACAAATGGATATACTTCAGGATCAGATTTAGGTGGAGCTACGACGACGGTGGTGAGGGTGGATAATGAATCGCCAGTAAATCCAATATCACTGTCAGCTGTCTCTGATTCATTTAGACAGGTAATTTTGAGATATATTGTACTACCTAATGCAGGAACATCTTCTATTGTAGTTCTTAGAGCGGTGACACCAGTAACTGACGTTCCTACAGAGGGTGCCGTCTATGAAGTTGGTAACACTGTCGGATCATCTGTTGTTGTGTGTGTTGATAATACTGTTATGCTTGGAGCTAGAAATATTTGTCTTGATTCCTTTATTACTAGATCTACAGCATACTACTACAAGATTTTTGCAAAAGATTCTTCTGGTAATTATTCTACCGGACTTCAATCAGGACCTCATAGGGTAGTTTCGCCACGATCTGTAATGGTTGGATATATTGAGGCTGAGTCACTAAACGGAGGGACTACAACAAGAACTGGCTTTACTTCATTTGGTGCTGATCATGCCGGTACTGGCACAACTACGAGTGCCACAACAACCGCAACAACTACACCGTCTAGAGGTGGCGGTGCTGGTGATTCTGGGAATTTGTATGTCCCAAGTAATCTAGCAGAAGAAAGAAATACTACAAAAAGTACACGTAATCCGCTTGCTCGTCTATTTGAAAGTATTGTAGTAAGAAGTGCTCCAAGTGCGCATGCCTCAGTTAAAAATGAAGAACCATCTTGTAAGATTAAAATATTTAATACTGTTTGTGTTGCAAAAAATGTTCCCTGGGCGCAGTAGTTCTCCATCATGGTACACTTAAATTCTTTAAATTCAATATGAGTCAATGGTTACGTATTCAAAGAGTAAGTTTTCGGATATCAGGGATCACATTTCTGGTGTTTAGTTGTTTGTGCACGCTTGTGCAAAATGTATATGCCGAAACTGTTACAGGTGGTGGGTACACGATTGAACAAGTTATCACCCCAATACAAGGAGCGATATCAGGGAATGGATACACGATCCAACAAGCTGCTCAGGTAATTGGATCACAAGAAACTGGCAATGGATACACTATTAGTAGTGTCTATGGCACTGGGACAGCGGTGACTTCTACTTCTTCTAGTGGAGGAGGAGGCGGAGGCGGAGGGGGTAGCTCAGTGATGATAAGTGGTGGAGGATATTTTGTGTATCCAATTATTCCTGGTACCGTAAGAGCTAGTTCAACATCACAAGTTGTTGTGAGTACGTCAACTGGTAATCCAATAGTTGTCGATACTGGCAGTACATGCAGTACTCGTATTACTTTCGGTGGCCCCATTGATGTTGGAGTATCGACTAATGATAAAGAAGATGTGAAGAAGCTTGAGATATTTCTTAACACATATGAAAATGAAAAGCTTCCTGTTAATGGTATCTATGAAGCGCGCGATATAGCGGCAGTAAAGAAATGGCAACAAAAATATAAATCATTCATTCTTGATCCTATGCGCCTTAAGCAACCAACAGGGACAATTTATACATTAAGTCAGCGACAAATAGAACGTCAGAGTACAAAAGCATGTGGCGTGCAAGTTGTCGTAACTGCCTGTCCATTTTTTAAAGAGTATGCATCGTATGGAGATAAGGGAGGGAACGTGAAGAAAATTCAGCAATTCTTAAACGTTGTCCGAGGTGAGAAGTTGCCATTAAGTGGTGTCTATGGGCCGCTAACAAAAGCTGCAACGAAGCGTTTCCAGCAAGCGTATCGTAAAGATATTTTTAATCCGCTTAAGCTTAGTTTCATCTCAGGAAATTGGAATGAAGCGACGAGAGTTAAGGCTAATCAGGCAATTGGTTGTGATATAATTAAGTAAAGTTAACTTTAATTTCATATACGTTATGGATCTTAATCAATTTGAAAAAAGAAATACTACTCAAGAAAACATCATTCATGGTGAAGCTCTTGGGGAGACTGAGGCTTCCTACGCACGAAGTGAGATGGAGAAAATTAAGCGCAAACTTGAACTCAAGAAGAAGCAGCAGAAAAAATTGAAAATTATATTTGGAAGTTTCTCCGGAGTAGTTTTTGTACTCATAATTTTCTTAGTCTATTCACAATATAAACTATATACCCTTTCAAGAGATGAGAAAGTTGTTACCGAAGAATTAAGAGTGGTTACTGCCTCAACTACTCCCGAAGAAATTGTAGCAATGCTTGGTAAGCATATTCTCTTACCATCAGGCAATCCGCAAATTGCTGAAGTGAAAGATATTGAGAAGTTGCGTGATCAACAGGCATTTTTTAAGAATGCAGAAAATGGAGATTTAATTGTTCTCTATGAAACTACTATATATATCTATCGACCATCAAGAGATATAGTAGTTGCAACAGCAGATGTGTCAGGACTTGGTCAGGCGAAGCCATAAATAAGTTAAAAGAGGTGTATAGAATAAAGAGTAAGGGGCGCCCGTAGGGCGCCCCTTACCATCAACAACAAAAAGGTGACAGCAGATGCCAATTATGCTAGAATATTTCCTACGTCACTGTGTAAAAATAGTAACGAAAACATCCTGTAGTAGATTGTGTTTACGTCAAAACGTGCTCGTTTTGAATCGATTTTAACGGATTAAAATCGAGCAGGTAGTAAAAATAAAATAACGCCAGACGAATCAGCAGATTCGCTTCCTGGAAGCTAGTTCAGTTGGTAGACTATTAAAGCGTGCACATGGTGAGTCGGTGGAATAATACACCAGCAATAGCTCAACCCAGTAGGTCATTCTGCTGAATGAGCAGCTCGGCTGCGCAGATGTCGAAAGTTAGCAAACTTTCGACACAGTTGGTAGATTGTTCAAGTAAGCACACACTCCGCAGGTAGTAAAAATAAAATAATGCCAGAATAGCTCAGTTGGTAGAGCAACGGTTTTGTAAACCGTAGGTCCTCGGTTCGAGCCCGAGTTCTGGCTCCAAGTTGTGTAAAGAGTAAGATGTAAAGAACAAAGTTAAGATACGTCTCAAGTTGTATCGTTCCTTACTCTTCATGCCTTGCTCATCATTATCTCTATGATCGACACAAAAAAGTATACATTTACATTTTTCGTTACAACTGCAATATTTGCGACCGCTTTTTTTGCGTCTAATTTTTTCTCACAAAAGCGAGTTGAGAATGTTAAGTTCATCCAAGATAGTATTGCAATCGACATCCTTTCGAGTGAAACACAATTTGATCTCCTTAAGGAAGTGTCATGTCAGAATGTCAGTGAGTCAATGCTTTCACCAGAACTTAATGCCTTAGGGGATAAGCTTTCACATACCGAGAGTGAGCGTGGTGAAAAAGATGAAGATGTTATCTACCTAAAGAAATATTACTCACTTCTTCAAATAAAAGATTATCTTCTTTCTAAGAAGCTTACTGAAAAATGTGGCAGTAAAAAGAAACAGGTCTTTATTATTTATTTTTATTCTAACAAAGGAGACTGTCCTGATTGTGTAAAAGAAGGATATGTTCTCACTCGTCTAAAAGAAAAGTACCCAGAGCTCCGAGTGTACTCTTTTGATTACGACCTCTCACTTTCTGCAATAGATTCACTTAAGGCAATCTACAAGATAAATCCATCCCCACTTCCAGCTCTTGTGATTGAAGATACTATGTATACTGGATACAAGTCGATAAAAGAACTTGAAGATCTTCTCCCAGATACTCTACGAGAAGCGACCTCAACTCAAGCAACTAGTACAATTAAGAAAGTGAAATAATTCTTTCTCACATTATCTATGATAGGACAATTTCTTCAGGCGCTCATGTACCCTTTTATATTTCTCTCTTTGTACTTCCAGGTACTGCTTTTGATTTCATTTTTTGAAAACAAGAAAAAAATTAAAGACGAGGAAGGGCAAGAAATAGAAGAGTTCCCAAGTGTTACTATTGCGGTTCCTTGCTGGAATGAAGAAAAAACACTTGCTGGAACATTAGATTCGTTGCTCGCACTAGAGTATCCAAAAGATAAATTATCAATCATTGTAGTTGATGATGGGAGTACTGATAGAACGCTTTTGATTGCTAACTTATACGAGGATGCCCATCCAGATCAGATTACTGCAATCACTAAGGAAAATGGTGGTAAACATACTGCAGTCAACCTTGCTCTCTCACAGGCGAAGGGTGAGTTGTTCGGATGTTTGGATGCAGATTCTTTTGTGGACAAGAAAGCTTTAGCTATTATTGCAGCATACTTTGTTAATCATAAAGAAGCTATGGCGGTGACCCCGTGTATCCATATTCGTTCGCCAAAAACGATTATTCAACGTATTCAAGCAATAGAATACTTGCTCGGTGTTTTTTTAAGAAAAAGCTTTGGTCAGCTTGATGCTATTCAGGTGACACCAGGCCCGTTTTCTATTTTTAAACGTGAAATATTTGCACGTATTGGTAATTACAGAAAAGCTCACAATACTGAAGATTATGAGATAACACTTCGCATGCATAAAAACCATCTTAAGATTATGAACTCTCATAAGGCACTCGTCTATACTGTCGGTCCTGCTACATTTCGTGGGTATTTCTATCAGCGGTTACGTTGGTCACGAGGTTTTTTGCAAAACTCTCTTGACTATAAATCGATTTTCTTTAAAAGAGAATATGGGAACTTCGGCATGTTTACATTACCGTTTGCATTTACATTTATGTTCTACGGCTTATATGCTGCAATCTTTGCTTGTTACGCAATGATAAAACACTATGTTTCTGTTGTAGACAGGTGGGTGACTTTTGGTATTCATCCAGCAATGCCGTCATTTGATTTATTCTACATGAATACTACCATTATTGGATTCCTTTCGATGACTGCGCTTACTATTTATTTATTTATGTTGTATGTAGCAAATGAGCTATCAGACGATAGACAAGAGATTCATCGTAATTTCCCAACATATTTTTTAAGTACACCAATCCTTCTTCCGCTTTTTATCATGATTTTTTCTCGAGCGATTTTCGATACGTTTACAAATAGGAAGAACGACTGGGTTCTGCAGGACACGAAGCACAGCGCTTAGCTGCTAGCATTTGGCATTTAGCCTTGAATGCACGACCACACTCACAAGTGCTGTGATTTAAAAATTTCATTACAAATTAAAAAATCGGGAGCTTCGTGGCCGTGCATTGTATTTAGCTAATAGCCAAAAGCTAATAGCTAAAGGCTTCTTAATCTCTTATAAATCTGATAATATATACCAATGCCTGGCCATTTTCACCCAATTACTCAAGCTGTAGACAAGGTTTCAAAGATTTTTACAGATATCGGTTTTGACGTTGTAGATGGTCCTGAACTTGAGAGTGAGTGGTATAACTTCGATGCGCTTAATACTCCGCGTGATCATCCATCACGTGACATGCAAGACACCTTTTGGATTAAACCATCTTCACATGATGCAGGAACACTGACTGACGCTGAACAACGGGCTCTTACTAAGTATGGCTCTCTTGGTCATGTGCTTCGTACCCACACTTCAGGTGTGCAGGTTCGTACTATGGAGCGCTGGATAAGAGAGGGGAAAGAATTCCCGATTGCTGTAGTTGTCCCTGGAAAAGTATTTCGTAACGAAGCAACTGACGCACGCCATGAAGCACAGTTCTATCAAGTAGAAGGTCTCATGATCGGTAAAGATATAACACTTGCTAACCTCAAGGGAGTTCTTGAGAATTATTTCTCTAAATTCCTTGAACGTGATACTCCAGTGAGATTTCGTTCATCGTTCTTTCCATTTACTGAGCCGTCAGTAGAAGTAGATATGGAGTGTTTCAAGTGTGATGGTAAAGGGGAGAAAGAAGGAGTGCGTTGCTCAGTATGTTCTGCAAGTGGCTGGATAGAAATCATGGGAGCTGGTATGGTTCATCCTAATGTGCTTCGTAATGCAGGCCTTGACCCAGAAGTGTATCAGGGGTTTGCATTCGGTGGTGGACTCGACAGGCTTATAATGCTAAAGACAGGAATTGATGATATTCGAATGCTCTATAATGGAGATTTAAGACTTGTGAGTCAATTCTAGTATGAAAAAATATTTTTTTATATCAATCTCTTGGGTCTCCTCAATATTTTTTCTGAGTACCGTTTACTTTACCTATGGCTTAAATCATAACTGGTATCCAGTTGAAGCAGATTCTATATCAATTCCAGTACTTACATTGACCTTGATGGCAGTATTGCTTCTACCTTTTGTGAATGGGGTTATATATTTTACAGCTAAAAAATATAAAAAATAGTATGAAATTTTCTAAAGCGTGGCTACAAACCTATAGTAAGGAAGCATTACCTGATACACAAGCTCTTGTTGATGTGGTTACGTTTAATGCATTTGAAATCGAAGAAGTTACCCAAGTAAACGGTGATGATGTTTTAGATATTAAGGTGTTACCTAACCGAGCGCACGACGCATTAGGTCATCGTGGTATGGCATGTGATGTATGTGCACTAACTGGTAGAACATTCACTGATCCACATACCTACTACCAAGGTGAAGGAGACATTAAAGTGCAAAAGCCAACAATTACAATTGCCGACACTTCCGCATGCTCACGGTTCATGAGTGTTCGTATTGATGGTGTTACCGTTACCCCATCACCTGAGTGGCTAAAGGTGAGACTCGAAGCAATCGGTCAAAAGAGTATCAACTCAATTGTTGATATTACGAACTTCGTACAGTTCTCGCTTAATAAGCCGATGCATGCGTATGATGAAGCACTCATCGCAGGCGCGACTCTTTCTGCTCGCTACGCAAAAGAGGGTGAGACACTTACTACACTTGATGAGAAGTCTCTCACGCTTGATGAGTCAACACTTGTGATTGCTGATACCGAGAAGCCACTTGGTCTTGCTGGTATAAAAGGTGGAAAATTTTCTGGAATTTCAAATACAACAACGTCTGTCATTCTTGAGTCTGCTAACTTTAGTGGTCCACTCATAAGAAAGACTTCACAGAAGTATGGTATTCGAACTGATGCCTCAAAGCGCTTCGAAAATGTCATTAGTGACGCTCTTGTTGAAGAAGGTCTCAGACTTACTATTTCTCTTATCTTAGAATGTAATCCAGAAGCAACGGTGTCAGAGATCATAGATGTGTACCCAAAGCAAGAAGAGGTGATACAAGTATCTGTATCAGTGTCACAGATTAATAAAGTATTAGGGACTGCTCTAACATTAGAAGACGTAACTAATGTTTTCTCATCGCTTCTTTTCTCTTACATAGTAGATGGGGAAGTCTGTATAGTGACTGTTCCGGCTGAGCGACTAGATATTCGTATTAAGGAAGATCTTATCGAAGAAGTTGCTCGCGTGCGAGGTCTTGCTTCTATTCCATCTATTCTTCCAGCGCTTGCTCGTAAAGGTGTAGTACATAAGCGAATGTGCTACGAGAACAAGATTCGCGAGACACTCTTTAAACATGGGTTCTCAGATATCATGACATATTCCTTTGGTAATATAGGAGATGTGGAGATCATTAAAGGCCAGGCAAGTGATAAAGAAAAGTTACGAAGCACTTTAGGAGAGGGTGTGAAGCAAGCATTCCAAATGAACATGCTTAATGCGCCACTCATGAAGCTTGAGACGATTAAGATGTATGAGTTCGGAAACATCTTCACCAAAAGCTCAGAATCTAGACACTTCGCGCTCTGTATTGATGACGGTAAAAAGAAAACTTCCTTTACGGAAGAAGTAGAGATGCTCTTAGGTGAGATTAAGCGTACGCTTGGCGTAGTTGAGATAGAGTACGATACAGTGTCAATTAAACCATACGTTATCGAAGTTGATTTTGATACACTGATACAAACACTCCCAGAGCCAATAGAGTATGAACCTCTTATACAAAATCCACTTATCTCTTCTTACAAAACAATCTCTCCTTATCCGTTTATTACCCGTGATATTGCTATGTGGGTATCTGATAGTACGACATGGGAGAGTATCGCAACTCTTTGTGCTCAAGTGGGGAATCCTCTTGTTGTACGCATTGATCTTTTTGATGAATTTAGTAAAGAAATAGATGGCGTAAAGAAAACCTCGTTTGCATTCCGTCTCGTTTTCCAGAGTTTCGAGAAGACTCTTACTGATGAAGAAGTGAACAGCATGATGGAACCATACTACGCAGTATTTAAGGAGAAGGGGTTTGAAATTAGATAACTATGAAACTACGAGATTATAAACAAGTACACTGCATTGGAATAGGAGGTATTGGGCTCTCAGCTCTTGCGAGATATTGCCATGCACAAGGTGCACGAGTTACAGGAAGTGATGGTTCACCGTCAAAGATTGTTGATGACCTTATGAAAGAAGGGGTTGAAATTCATGTTGGACATGATGCACAAAATGTTGAAGATGGTACTAATCTTGTTATCTATTCTATTGCAGTTAAGGACTCTAATCCTGAGCTTCGTGTTGCACATGAGAAAGGAATTACGTGTATGACATATCCTGAAGCGCTTGGACTCCTCACACAAGAGTACACAACTATTGCTGTATGTGGCACTCATGGTAAGACTACTACTACCGCTATGCTTGCGAGTATGTTTAAAGCTCTTGGTAAAAGCCCAACAGTCATTGTAGGAAGTTTGCTCTCTGACGGTGGAACTAACTATATTCAAGGTGACAGTGAATACCTAATCGTTGAGGCTTGTGAGTATAAACGATCATTTCTCAATTATAATCCAACTCATGTTGTGGTTACCAATATCGACGCAGACCATTTGGATTATTACAAAGACTTAGATGACATTAAAAGCGCGTTCCAAGAGTTTGCTGACAAACTACCTGAGCGTGGAACACTCATCGCTCATGCTGATGTGACTCTTGTTACAAAAGCTACAAAAATAAGCGCGGACTATATTGATGCAGCTACAATTGAACTCTCAGTATTGGGTGACCATAATAAACGAAATGCACAGCTAGCTATTGCGTTATCTGATGCTCTTGGGTTTAATCAAAATGAAGCTAGAAAGGGACTGCTTATGTTTAATGGTACGTGGCGACGACTTGAGTATAAGGGTGTCTGGCATGACATCGCCATGTATGATGACTATGGGCATCATCCAACAGAAGTTAAGGCGGTACTCCAGGCACTGCGAGAAAAGTATCCCCATGATAAATATAAAGTCATTGCAGTTTTCCAGCCGCACCTATTCTCAAGAACAAAAGAACATTTAGACGAGTTCGCTCATTCATTTGTTGATGCTGATGTGGCGTGTATTTTGCCAATCTACGGTGCTCGAGAAGTAGATGATGGGACAGTATCCTCACATGATCTTGTAGAGAAGACACAGGGAGCAATCTATATGGAGACATTCGAAGAAATAAAAAAATACGTGCTTTCTAAGCCACATTATCATACCGTGCTTATTACTATAGGCGCAGGTAATGTGTCAACATTCCATGATGGATTAGAGCATTAATATGGTAAAGTAGTAGCATGATACAAGATCTCTACGCAGAATATTTTTATGGGAAAAAGGTGACCGTGATGGGGCTTGGTCTCCTTGGTCGAGGGCTTGGGGACACACAGTTCTTAGCAGAAAATAAAGCAGAACTCATTGTGACAGATATGAAAGATGGAGACGTTCTCGCTGAGTCAGTTAAGGCACTTGCTGGTTATCCCGATATTACCTATCACTTAGGTGCACATGTTCCTACAGATTTTGAGCATCGAGATTTTATCCTTAAGGCAGCAGGGGTGCCACTTGATAGTTCATATATTGCTCATGCAAAGAGTTTAGAAATTCCAGTGTATATGTCAGCAGCACTTGTGTCACATATTATTACCAAGGCGAATCTTGGAGTAACTATTATCGGAATTACTGGGACACGAGGTAAGAGTACTGTCACACAACTTGTTGCACACATTCTTGCTTCGTCTGGTCTAAGAGTATTTCTTGGCGGAAATGTTCGTGGCGTGGCTAACCTTCCGCTTCTTAAGGCTCTTGAAGAGGGGGACTATCTCGTGCTTGAACTAGATTCATGGCAATTACAAGGATTTGGTGATTTGAAGATTAGTCCGCACATTTCTATCTTTACAAGTTTCCTTAGTGATCATATGAATTATTATAAAGATAATGTTGAGGCATATTTTAATGATAAAGCGCATATCTATCGTCACCAAAAAGAATATGATGTACTCATTGCTAGCCCTCAAGCGACTGAAGAGATACGTAAGCGTGATAGAGATGTAGCTATTACAATTCCTGAAGTAATGCAATTTGAGATGAAGTTAATCGGTGAACATAACCAGGTTGCAGCTCGACTTGCTTATGAAGCTGTATTACAGTGCGGTCTAACGGACGAAGAGATACGAACAGCAATCAGTACATTCCCAGGAGTTGAGGGGCGATTACAAGATCTTGGTTTGTTCGGTGGTGAAAAAAAGATTCACGTGTTTAATGATAATAACGCAACCACAGGAGACGCAACCATTGTCGCAATCGATGCAATTAATGAAACTTATAATAAAAAACCAATATTACTTATTGGCGGGGCCGATAAGGGGCTATCGCTTGATTCGCTCGAACAAAGTATTTTGGTTGGTGTTAAAAAATGTATTTTCTTACAAGGAACTGGGACGGAGCGTCTTAACCTACCAAAAGAATATCTCTATGAGACACTACCGGAGTGTTTAGAAAAAGCTTTTGAGATAGCTCATGAGGATGATGTGATTCTCTACTCGCCTGCATTTGCTTCTTTCTCTAAGCAGTTTAACAATGAGTACGAGAAAAATGATGCATTCCTAGAAGCTATTAAAAAGTACAAATAGTCACTCTTTATTTTCTAGGTGAACAACAAAAGAAAAGTGTCCAAAAAGGGCTCATTTATAAGGCTAAAATGACACGTTTTCCACTCGCATTTTTGGATACAAAATGCTATAATTAAAGGATTAATTTATCTAAATCTATGGCAGAAAAAGCACCAAAAAAAGTAGCATATGACGCAAGTTCAATCCAAGTTCTAGAGGGACTTGAACCAGTACGAAAGCGACCGGGTATGTACATTGGCTCAACTGGGCCCGACGGACTCCACCACCTCATTTGGGAAATTTTCGACAACTCTCGAGACGAAGCGATGAATGGTCACGCTGATCGTGTTGAGATTGCAATCCTTCCAGGAGATGTTATTCGTGTTGTAGATAATGGTCGTGGTATTCCAACTGACATCCATCCTAAGACAAAAGTTTCAGCTCTTGAAACCATCATGTGTACACTTCACGCCGGTGGTAAGTTCGGAGGAGATGGGTATGCAGGAGCAACTGGTGGTCTTCACGGTGTAGGTGCTTCTGTAGTAAATGCACTTTCAATCATGTGTAAAGTTGAAGTACATCATGATGGTGGAATATTCATGCAAGAGTACAAACAAGGTGTACGAAAGGCAGCGGTTAAACAAATCGGAAAGAGTAAGCTTCACGGAACAATTGTTACCTTTAAGCCTGATGCTGAAATTTTTAAGGAAGGAACTACATTTGTGTGGGATAAGATCGTATCACATCTCCGCCAGCAAGCATATCTAGTGCGAGGTATTAAGATACATGTAATAGATGCTCGTGCGTATGAGGGAACTTTAGATATAGAGGGAGAGACATATCTTTCTGATCTTGGTCTTGAACAGCCTGATCAATCTTTCTACTTCGAAGGAGGTCTTAAGTCACTCGTTAAGCATTATAATGAGTTCTCAAAGCCACTTCATAAGAATATTTTTTACGTTGATAAGACACAGGACACTGTTGGTGTAGAAATTGCACTTCAGTATATCGATGACCTTTCTACAAAGATTGCAGCATATGCTAACAACATCGGTACCGCAGAAGGGGGAACACACGTTACAGGATTTAAGACTTCTCTTACTCGTCTTATTAACACCTATGCACGTAAGGCGGGCATCATTAAAGAAAAAGATGAGAACCTAACAGGAGATGATGTGCTTGAAGGTCTTACTGTTGTTATTTCAGTGAAGCTTCGTGAAATCCAATTCGAAGGGCAAACAAAAGCGAAACTTGGAAGTATGGAGGCACAAGGAGCGGTTGCAACAGTGTTTTCTGATGCATTCTCTCTTTTCCTTGAAGAGAATCCTGATGATGCAAAAGAAATTATTAACAAAGGTCTTCTTGCACTTCGTGCTCGTAAAGCTGCAAAGGCTGCGAAAGATTCAGTGCTCCGAAAAGGAGCGCTTGAAGGATTCTCACTACCTGGGAAGCTTGCTGACTGTCAGAGTAATGATCCAGCTGATTCAGAGCTCTTCATTGTGGAGGGAGATTCTGCGGGAGGTACAGCTAAGATGGGCCGTGATCGCGTGACTCAGGCAATTCTTCCACTTCGAGGTAAAATCTTAAACGTTGAGCGAGCTCGACTAGATCGAATGTTAGGTAGTGAACAGATTAAGAACCTTGTGCTAGCGATGGGTGCGGCAATCGGGGATACGTTTGACCTTTCTAAAGTTCGTTATCATAAACTTATTATCGCAACAGATGCGGATGTTGACGGTGCACACATTCGTACACTCCTTCTTACATTCTTCTATCGTTACTATCGACCAATTATTGAGTCTGGTTATGTCTATATCGCACAGCCGCCACTCTATAAAATTACTTTCGGTAAGGAGGTTAATTATGCTTACTCTGATGAAGAAAAGCAGGCGGTAATGAAGAAGTTAGGATTCAGCGAAGAAGATGCTGAGACTGAAGAAGAAGTAGAGCCTGAGGAAGATACAACTGACGATAGTACAGAAGAGACTGAAGCAAAGGCAGTTAAGAAATCTAGTAAGAAGCCATCTATCCAGCGTTACAAGGGTCTTGGAGAAATGAACTCAGATGAACTCTGGGAAACAACTATGGATCGTAAGACTCGTACGCTTAAGATTGTGTCCGTTCACGAAGCTGAAGAAGCTGACAAGGTGTTTGAAATGTTGATGGGTAATGAAGTAGGTCCACGAAAGAGTTTCATCCAGACATACGCGAAGCAAGCGAATTTGGATATTTAAAATTAGGAGAAGGGGAGGAGAAAAAAAGGGGCGGCCGTTGGCCGCCCCTTTGACATTATTCAGATTTTATGTAGAATGCGTGTGTCGTAACTATGAAAGGTAAAAGCGATGACAGCATCAACCTCTGAAGAGGAAGTCTCAGGACAAATCTCCTTCGACAAGCCTCGACCGTTATGTGCACGTGCAGCTTCAGGGCAGCCGGGCTGTTCAGACCATGTTTGCTTGGATGCAGACGGGCACTGCCTAGGTACACGTGTGACGGACTACAGCAGCAGCGGGCAACTTCGGGTCCCCGTAAGTCCGGATGTGAGGTAGTGCCTATATGGCGCCACTCCAGCAGCCACTGCGTGATCAGCAGCAGCAGCAAAGAATTCCTGCTTCGGACACGAACAGGAATCAGCAACAGCAACAACAGACACAATTATGAAAGGATTGTGGGAACCAGGGCCCAAATGGGCCCTTTTTTATGCTCGACCAACTAAACGTAGATTATTGTCTACTAACTTTTTAATATGGCAACAGGGGTGTACACTAGTTTCATAGGTTGTTTGTTTTTTTATTTGCAAAGGGGAATCTCTATGGGTCAGACTATTTTCTTACATGCTCAAGGTTGCCTGTTTTTTGGTAAAGCTGGATGTGGTCTCGATGAGAGTTTGCACTGCGAGCCTTGCAGCAAACAGAATAAATCTCACGATCAGGCACCTGTTGCAAGTGACCAGTTGAGTGTATATCGTACTCAAGAGCAGTTTAACGATGACGCCCACTTAGTTGAGGGTGATTTGTAAAGTTGCCAGCTCAATCCCCTTTAGATTAGGGGGCCTGGAGGGTAAACATGAGTGACATAATAGAATTAGACATGTCTGAGACGAGTACCTTGTCGGACATTTCAAAATTGTTGATGGAACGTAATGTGCGACATGGGTTATGGATTGTTCTCATGTCACACCACTGTATTTCTTCGAATGAAGAGAGGTATATCTCCACTGTGTGGGTTAACCCTCTAATCCTTGCAATGAACAATGTCATCACCTTGTCTGCGCCAAGTAAGGACTGAGTAAGGTGTTTCATTGGTGTAACTCTGCCAGTTGGCAGGGTTTTTTGTTGCAATATTTCCAAAAACAAGTAGTATCAATTGAAGTTCGTTACAAGAGGAAGGTTGCAACATGTATAAATATCCTAATGGGTCTATGATGCTCCATCAATACATCGAATTGATTTGTCTGGTTTCTGGTATTGTGGCGTCTAAGCAGCGTGATCAAGAGCTTGTTATGTACGAAAAACACTTAGCTCAGGCACATGTTGTGACGCGTGCATATCAGAAACTTTTCCCGATGTTTAGAGTGCTTGACGGAGTTGTCCGTGTTCAAAGTATGAATGTCCCTCATTCACTTCTTGTACATAAGGATGAATTGCCAAAAATAGTTGCATTTGATCTTGTTCCAGTTGGAAGTATTCCAGGCTGGGCAACTACAATGCCATTTTTTTTGCATGAGTCGGGACTAGCATTTACAAACGGCAGAATCCCTAGAGACATCGAATTGAGAGATTTGAACAAGCAGGTAGACCAGCTTGTGATTGCACTTCGTGGAATCCTAGAGGAGGTGAGTTCTATCTTTAGCAGTTAGTATACCAGCTACTGTTACTAGATATGAAACAAACAAATAACCGACGCTCTGTGCGTCGGTCTTTTTTTATTTCTTCTCTTTTATTTCTGTTACCAGCTTTTCAACCAGATCCTCTATTTTCATTTCACCGATTTTTCCAAGAGTTCTATGTTCAAGGGTAACGGTACCATTAGCTACCTCAGCATCTCCAATAACTGCCCAGTATGGAGTCTTCATCTCACGAACCGCACGAATCTTTTTCCCAAGTCCATCTTTTGCAAGTTCTGCATCTGCGCGAATGTTTCGTGCTGTAAGTTGTGTCAGCACATAATGAGCGTGAGCGTGATGTGCTTCAGCTATTGGAATAATTGCAATCTGTGTAGGTGACAGCCATAGCGGGAAGTTACCCGCTGAGTGTTCAATATAGACTGAGAGGAATCTCTCAAGTGATCCAGCAACCGCACAGTGAATCATAACAGGCATGTCGCGCTTACCTTCCTCGTTAACATATTCTAGCTCGAAGTTGGTTGGTTGAACGAAGTCGAGTTGAATTGTACCTACTTGATGATTTCGACCAATAGCATCCTTTGCCATAAAATCAATCTTTGGTCCATAAAACGCAGCCTCACCTTCACCGTCAACCCATGTGCCCGGTGCACGCTCTTCGAGGAGTGCCTTTATTGCACCCTCAGCCTTTTCCCAAAGTTCAATATTACCTTTAAATTTTGGGTCTTCGTCGCGACGCGAAAATCGTGGGACAAGAGAGTTGAACCCAAACGCAGAATAGAATGATTCTATTAGATTCCAAATGTTATTCATCTCTTCTTTTAGCTGTGATTCGCGACAGAAGATGTGTGCATCGTCTTGTGTAATAGAAAGCACGCGTGAAAGGCCGTTAAGTTCACCTGACTGTTCATCACGATACACCATCGTTGTCTCACTGTAGCGAATAGGGAGTTCTTTGTATGATCTTAATTCACTAGCATAAATCTGCGCGTGGTGTGGACAGTTCATTGGCTTGATACACAACTCATGACCATCACGAGTTTTTACTTTAAATAAATCCTCACCGTATTTCTCATAGTGTTGACTCTTTATATAAAGATCCGGCTTTGTAAAGTGAGGGATAGTAACTCTCCCATAATTATATTGCTTGCGTAGTTCTTGTACGAAATTATCAATCTCAGTTCGAAGAATCGTTCCGCGAGGTGTCCATAGTGGGAGCCCAGGCCCAACAAGAGGTGAGAAAATAAATAGCTTAAGTTGTTGTCCAAGTACTCGGTGATCACGTTTCTTAGCTTCTTCCTGCTGAAGAGTATATACATCAAGTGTAGTTTTGTCATCAAATGCCAGTCCATAGATACGAGTAAGCATTGGATTCTTCTCATCGCCTCGCCAATATGCTCCTGCAACTTTATCAAGTTTGAAACTATCAACGGGGATCTCATTCGTGTTTGTAACATGCGGCCCTTCACAGAGGTCGAAGAACTCAGGCCCAGTATGGTAAAGAGTCACATCTTGTCCAGAACTTTCGATACCATCAAGTATCTCTAGTTTGAACTTATTATCTTTAAATAGCTCTTTTGCTTTTGCTGTTGCAACTGTTTCAACCTTAAAATCAAGATTTTGAGCTACAATTTCCCTCATCTCCTTTTCTAGAACTACCAAATCATCCGGTCCAATTTTATCACTACCAAAATCAACGTCATAGTAAAATCCTGTTTCTGTAACAGGTCCAATAGTCGGTAATGCGTGAGGATATTGCTTTTTGATTGCCATTAGCAAAATATGAGCTAATGAATGGCGTTTTTTAGAAATAAAGTCTTGTGTTGGCATCTTTTTAGAATACCATATCTTTATCATTGGTGCATTAGTAGACATATTGGTTACTGTTTGTTTGATATTGTACATATTGTCTATATACTTATTAAATATGAAGAACATGGGTAACTCAGGGAATGAAAAACAAGCAGGGGTTGAGAATAAGCAAGGAGTTCCCCCATTGACACGTAGACAGCTTCTTATTGCTGGGTTGATTCCTGCGACTCCTGTTTTTTTGTCTGCAATTAATAAGTATTTACTTCCTCCACCAGAAGAGGAGCGAAATTTCTCTAAACAATTTGAAGGTCAAGAACATAAGTACGGTGTGGCTCTCAAGGCAATAGATATGTTAATTTCAGAAATGGACAATGGCGGAATTAAGACAGTTGGGCTAATCGGGGTAAAGTATAGAAATTATCGTATAAAAGTACTTGGAGATTTCTTGACTTCGCACCTCAAACTGAGAGGGGTGGGTGACAAGTACAACATTAAGGAGAAGATTATTAAACAGGGATTTTATACAAAAGTAGACCTTGTTGCACTTCGAGAAGAAACTATCAATTTAAATTATACTACAAAATAAACACTTCAGGATTGAGTTAGACGAAAACATGTTCAAAAACTGAATTCACAAACAGTGTTTAGTGTGTATTTACTTGTATAAAGTGTCTTAATTTTAGCTGCGTACTTGTATACTTTGTGTACAAAAGAATGAGAAAGTACTATTGACTTTTCTTACAGATTTACTACTATAAGTATACCTCTAGGTGGACGAAATAAATGAGCACCGTGCCAAACAGGTATAATTACATTTATTATTGAACATTTAACTATCTACACACTATGAACATGCTATTAGGACTTATTGTTATTCTGGTAATACTCGTCATCGTGCCGATTGTAATATATAACTCATTTGTTACATTAGCGCAGCGAGTAAAAAATGCTTGGGCAGATATTGACGTACAACTTAAGCGTCGCTACGACCTTATCCCTAATCTTGTGAACACCGTAAAAGGTTCTGCAAATTTCGAATCATCAACTCTTGAAAAGGTTATTGAAGCTCGTGGTAAGGCGATGGGGGCAGGAACTATGGCAGAACATAAGGAAGCAGAAAACATGCTTACTGGTGCGCTTAAGAGTATATTCGCACTTGCAGAAAGTTATCCTGATCTTAAGAGTAATCAAAACTACTTATCACTTCAGAACGAACTGTCAGATACTGAGAATAAGATTCAGGCAGCTCGTCGTTTCTATAACTCAAATGTTATGGAATACAACACAAAGATTCAAACTGTCCCATCAAACATTATTGCTAAGATGTTTTCTTTTACAGATAAAGAATTCTTTGAACTTGGCGATGATGAACAAGCTGCAAAAGATCCAGTTGAAGTAAAGTTCTAAGATCTGCATTATTGGTGTTTCAAAAAAGATATGTGAATTTTGTATTCTCTAATATCTAGCATCTAACATCTATACTCCATCAAAATGACATTATATTCTAACCAATCAGCAAATATAAGAACAACTTGGTTCATGATGACAGGCTTTCTATTGCTTGTTATTGGGGTCGGGCTTGTTTTGGCATATATTCAAGGTAGCCCGGTTTATTTGTACGGAGCTGTTGCACTCAGTTTACTGATGAATATTGGTGCATACTGGTTCTCGGATAAGATGGTGCTGTCAATGGCAAATGCAAAGCCTATTACTTCAAAAGATGACTACCCAGAACTTTGGAATACTCTTGAGAATCTGTGCATTACGGCAGGGCTTCCGATGCCAAAGCTTTATGTAATTAATGATCCGGCGCCAAATGCGTTCGCAACAGGGCGTGATAAAAAGCACGCAGTAATTGCTGTTACTACAGGTCTTCTCCCGTTACTTTCTAAGTCAGAACTAGAAGGAGTTCTTGCTCATGAATTAGCACACATTGGAAATCGTGACATGTTACTTCAAACTGCTGTTGTTGTATTTGCAGGAACGTTAAGTATTATTGCAGATTTTGCTTTGAGAATTTCAACGTCAGACGGTGAAAAGAAAAGCCCAGTCTATCTTATTCTCGGTGTTATTGCTGTTTTGCTTGCACCTCTTGCTGCAACTGTGATTAGGCTAGCGATTTCTCGAGAACGAGAGTTTCTGGCTGATGCAACAGGAGCACTCATTACAAGATACCCGGAAGGGCTTGCTTCTGCGCTTGAGAAAATTAGTAACTTCCATCAACCAATGAAAGTTCAAAATAATGCTATTGCGCATCTCTTTATCTCAGATCCTTCGGGGGTTAACGATGAGACAGAACTTAAGAAAGGTGAAAAGATTCCTTTCTTCCAGAAGATGTTTATGACACATCCTCCTGTGCAAGAAAGAATCAATAAATTATTATCAAAGTAGTTACTATTTAGTTGTGACTAAGTCGTGATAAACTAGTAGATATGAAATCATCTTTTACAAAAATAATTCTTGTGCTTATTGTTGTTGCTTTAGTTGTCGGTATGTGGGGAATTTCTGCGTATAATAAGTTAGCAAAAGCTAACTTAGCTGTGGATACACAGTGGGCCCAAGTAGAGACTCAGTATCAGAGGCGTTTTGATTTAATTCCAAACCTAGTGTCATCTGTGCAAGGTATCTTTACGCAAGAAAAGACTGTCTTCACAGCAATAGCTGAAGCTCGTAAAGGTTACGCTGGAGCAAAGACAGTAGATGAAAAAGCTGCCGCAGCCGGACAAATGGAAAGCTCCCTCGGTAGACTACTTGTTATTACCGAGAATTATCCACAACTAAATTCTAACCAGACACTTCAGAACCTTATGGCACAGCTTGAGGGAACTGAGAATCGTGTATCTGTTGAGCGTACTAGATATAACGACACTGTTTCAGTGTATAACTCTCAGATTATCACATTCCCATATACAGTTATTGCCCCAATGCTCGGGTTTAAACAGCGAGCTTTCTTTAAGGCAGATGTACAAGCAGAGACTGCACCTGTGGTAAAGTTTAATCAGTAATACGTATGAAAAAGATAGCAGCTATATTCGCTATCTTCCTCGGTGTCACAAGTTATGTGAGTGCATTTGTCGTACCTGATAAACCAACTGGATATGTGAATGATTATGCAAATGTTCTTCAGCCAGATACGAAGAATCAACTTGAAGCGATTCTCCGAACATTTGCTGCAAGTACTACAAACGAGATAGCAGTCGTCACGGTTCCAGATTTAGGCGGTGATACTATTGAGCGTTATGCGGTGAAGTTGTTTGAGTTATGGAAAATCGGTAATGCAAAAAATGATAATGGTGTACTTCTTTTGGTTGCGATACAAGATCGTAAAGTAAGAATTGAGGTTGGCTACGGGCTCGAGGGGGCTCTCCCTGATATTACTGCAAAAAATATTATCGACACGCAGATAACTCCAGTGTTTAAGCAAGGTGACTACTCACTTGGGATTTTACAAGGTGTACGAGCAATTGCGGAAGCCACACAAGGAGAATACGTAGTAACCGGAAAAGCTACAAAATCATTTGATTTTAAAACTTTAGAATTTATTCTTATCGCAGGGTTCTTTGTGCTTCAGTTTCTTTCTGCAATATTTGCACGGAGTAAAAGTTGGTGGGCAGGAGGAATCGTGGGCGGGGTAATTGGTGTAGTGGTTACATTTTTGGGAATCTTTGGAGTAACGTTACTTATTGGAGGCGTCATAACGGTTATACTTATTTTACTTGGACTATTATTTGATTATATTGTCTCAAATGCGTATACAAATTCTGTCTCAAGCGGTGGCGGTATACCATGGTGGGCAGGAGGTGGTCGGGGTGGCTCCTCAGGAGGTTCGTCTTTTGGTGGATTCGGCGGCGGTTCTTCCGGTGGGGGAGGTGCGTCAGGAAGTTGGTGATATACTGTAGTATATTATTTATTAAGTTACATTTACTTTTGTACCATGCAGATGTTTCAAATAATCTTAGGAATTTTACTCGAACTCATTGTTCTTGGTTCATATCTGATAGTTGCATCATTTTTGATTTGGATGTTTGTTGATGCGGCTAAACAAGATAGATTCTGGTGGATAGTAATTATCTTAGGTGTGCCTGTTGTTGGTGCTGCCGTGTACTATCTAACTGAGAAGAAGCACGAGTATGCAAAAGCTCCTTCACATCATGTGCACGAGTCAGAAACTGAGTCACAGCATGAGACAGCACCAAAAGAGCATCACCACAAAAAAGAAGATATCGCTGTAGTAACTCTAGAAGTTGCGGCAGAAGAAAAGAAAGAACACAAAGAAGAAAAACATGCTCATGTAAGAAAAGAAGATAAACAAGAAGCTGTGGAAGAAGTTGTGGTGGAAGTAAAAGAAGAAAAAGCGTAGTATTATATTGTACCGGTCTTTTAGATTGTATCAATCTGTTGAAATACGCAGTCCAGGGCAAAGTAACATTCTTTTATTTTCAAAGCGGAGGCGTCGGATAGCGGTTTATTCCACTACCTTGGAAAGGTAGCAACTGGGCAACTGGTTCGAGAGTTCGAATCTCTCCGCCTCCGCCAAGACATTTTATTATCGGAGTCAACGCGTTTGCCTATGGCGAATGAACGACCCGAGTGCATAAATTGTAAACAAAAATACACGAGATGATCGTGTATTTTTGTTTACTCAACTATCAGTGTAAGTTGTTTATCTTTATATACAATTCTACTTCTGAGATTTGCTAATAGTTCTCTTTTTTCGCCAACCGTTCCTTCTTTCAAAATATACTTAGCGAAGTTTCTTATATCTGTATCTTTGTTATTTTTTATCTTATCAGTAGCTCCGAGTACTGACCTTTGGAATATATTAAACCTTGCTATTTCATCTTCAAGTTTTTGTCGCATTCCTAATTCATTAATGTTTACCTTATCTAAAATCTTCAGTAGTTCCAGTATCAAATCCTCCTCTCGTATGTAGTGATTCTTGCAATTCCTATCTCTCGCCCTACTACATGAGTAGTAAATGTATTTTGCATGAGTGCCATCTTTCAATTGTTTCCATTTTTCTTCTGCCGATATTCCACTTCCACAGTATCCGCAAGTGAATAGCTTAGTGAATGCGAATTCTTTGTTTTCTCGTTGTATGTTATCTCGCTTAAGTTGAGCTTGAGCCTTTTCAAATAGTTCTTGTGTGATTAATGGTTCATGTTTTCCTGTGTACCAGTTACCGCTACCTCTCGGTGATTCAAAGGTTCCATAGTAGAAGTGATTTTCTAAAATTCTGTATATACCACCAAGTGTCAGTGGTTTATTTCCTCGAGTATAAAAATTGGCTTCAAATCGAAGCCAATTGTATATCTTTCTTCCGCTTAATTTTTCATACGCCACCTTTTCAAACATCTTTTTGACTATGGGTGCTCGTAGTGGATCTACTATCACTTGGCATTTCTTGTCCATATGCTTTTGATTCAAGTATCCAAGTGGTGCTACCCCAGGCCAGAGACCCATTTCAACTCTTGTCCTTAATCCACGTTTTACATTTACACCTCTGTTATCATTCTCGAGTTTGGCTTGTGATCCGAGAATCATTAACAAGAATTTCTCATTAGGGTTGTTACCGAATTTCTGACCAAATGTTCGTATTTCTTGAAGTAGTCCTGCGTCCATTAAGTCCACTATTTTTCCTAAGTCGCCAGCGTTTCTACTAATACGGTCAGGTGCCCATGTTAGTATGCCGTTGTATTTCTTTCCTCGTATTTCTTCTACTATCTCGTTAAAGACTGGTCTTTGCCCAGTTTCTTTTGCTGAATGGCTTTCTCGCTTCATTGTTACAATCTCTAAATTTTCTCTCTCAGCAAGCTGTAGCATCTCTTTAATCTGTGAATCTATTGAAAGGACTTGTCGTTCCTCTGATTCGGTCGACTTACGAGCATAGAGGCAATACCTCACTTTTGTTGTTATTTGGGCTACTTGGGGCATTTCGTAGCCAATT
>JACCDG010692422.1_pt1 | contig 22613 bp, 28 predicted proteins | sample 7442471 | NCBI WGS metagenome assembly JACCDG01 (sample SAMN15323444, study PRJNA562643) | freshwater metagenome | isolation source: river surface water | place: USA:Blue River Watershed | collected 2017-08-17 | reverse complement strand
GATATACATATTAAACAGTTCTGTATTGAGTGGTCATATTGGGATTGTCAAGCTCCTTTACAGGGGCTTGACGAAGCGGACCAATACATGTATTATGAATACAAGAACTGGAGAGGAAGATGATTTTCCACTTAGTTGAAACACTAGCAGCAAGTCCTTTCTTTCTTTTTCTTTGTGGAATGGGGTTGACAGTCGTTCCCTTTGCTGGTAGTATGTTTATACATAGAGACAAATAACCGGATATCGCCTAACTTGGTCATGGCACCTGCTTTGGGAGCAGGAATAATTTCAGTTCAAATCTGAATATCCGGACTCATAAAACATCACTTTGTGAAAATGTATCCAGAACTTTCAGAACTTCAAAAATTTACAGTCGAAGAGTTTCAAACAGATTTTGACAACCTAATAGAAAGAGTAGAAAAAGGTGAATCATTTATCATTACTGACGGAGAAAGAAGCGCAGTGATTGTTCCATACAACGAGACCATAAAGTTTGCAGTAGAATCTAATGTGGACGACGACGTGATACGAATACACACCGACCACGAAGAAGGTTCTTGACATAGAGTTTCAGGTCCTCTACAATAGACCTGAATTCAAGCGAGTGAGACTTGGTAGTCAGAGGAGTCTTATAAACTCTTTCCGCCAGATTAGCGGCTTTGACCTGGTTCGAATCCAGGCACTCGTACCTTGCTCGTTTAGCCATCTGGTCTGAAGGCAGCGAACTCATAATTCGCCGTAGGGTTGGGTTCGATTCCCCCAACGAGCACTTGACAGATTACCTGTCAAACCCTTATAATACTAAGGTCAACACTCAAAACAATGACTCTCACAGCAAAATTCAAGAAAGACGTTCAAACTCTTCGCGGCGCAGCAAACGGCGACTTCTACCTTGATGTAAAGAATCCGAAACTCTATAAAAAGGTTCGTCGTTTCTATGAAAACGAAGGTGTAGTGTTCTCTGGTGATCCTCTGGATGATTATGAAATGCTTATGGAATATGTCCTTGCGGATCTTGAAACGATTGAAGTAGCGTAAGAATTGAATCTTTAATATATTAGGGTAATGTTAAATCATATTGAGAGAATTAAAATTCTTCCAGAACTGGTAGTTAAACTACATTACAATTTTGATTTTGAAAATTCTTTAAAATCAAAATGTGACGAGACTATTGAATACTCAAAAAAACAAGAAGAAAAAGTTCCTCTTGAATATGGAAATGCTGTTTCTACAGTAATTCATAATGCAAATGGACAACCTCATACTTGGATTGAAAACAAGAAATTCATTCAGTTTTTGAATGCAAACCTTCCGTATATTCTTAAGGAATTTGAGTTAGCACACCAACCTATTACTGTTTCAAATTCTTGGGTAAATCGTCACTCTAAAGGTGGTGAAACTCTAGAACATAAGCATCAATTTGTTGATTTGGTCGTAAGTTCTTACTTGTTTTGTCCAGAAGGCAGTGGTAATTTACTTGTTAGAGATCCTTTAGAATATCATAGATGGAATGATCTTTTAGAAAATATGTATTTTAAAAGAGAAAAGCATCAATACCCTTGGATTGAAGTTCCGGTAAAAACCAACGATGTTCTTATATTTCCTGGATGGTTAAATCATAAAACTGAAAAAAGTAATATTGACATAGATAGATACGTCATGACTATTAATTTAAAATATGGTCCGGGTGGTACAATGATGAGTCCCGGTATGACTTAAAACTAGCCCTGGTCGGGAGCAAAACCCTTTATGTCTAAATCTGATTTACTTCGGTGGATTGGAAATATTCTTCTCATAATTGGTTATCAAACTATGTTATGGGGAGAATTTAAATATGGATTAATGATAAAGGTAGTTGGTGGATTACTCACTGTACCTTTTGCTATTAAGCTTAAACTTTGGGATGTACTATTCTTATGTGCGTTCTTTGGTATTACCGAGATATCAAAATTAACCCAACTTTTCTTAGTTTCTCAAAACTAAGTGGTGGAGTCAAATGACCCTATTAATACACACATACACACAGGAGACAAATTATGTCAAAAACACCTTACGAACTTCGTTTTGAAATTTTTAAGCAAGCATACACTATGCTGAACGATGAGTTCTGTGTAAAATATGATACAGTTAGAGAATGGAATGATAGAGTTGAAAAACTTGAATTAGAATATCCAAATTTTCCAACTTTAGAAGAAGTTCTAAAACAAGCAGAAATCATTAATGAATTTATTTCTGCAACAAAGTAGGTTTCTTGCCATTCCTTAAAAAGGCAAGTGGTGCGGATGGGGAATTCTTTCTCCGCCTGGTTTCCAATTTCCAGTCAAAGAATTGGTGGCGAGCCTGAATTTACTAAGAGGAGTTGCATAAACTCCTCTTTTTTTGTATAATATATACTAAGAGAAATTTATTAATCTATGAGTGATTATAAGAAAACAGCACTTGTTCTTGGTGCTGGTGGTTTTATCGGAAGCCACATGGTAAAAAGACTGCGTTCAGAAGGATATTGGGTTCGTGGTGTAGATCTTAAGCGTCCTGAGTTTTCTGAAACTGAAGCAAATGAGTTCATTCAGGGTGACTTGAGGGATATGAACTTTGTGGAGAGAGTTATTCAGTTTAAAGGATATCTTGGAAACTTTTATCATTTTGTAGCATCAAAATATATTGATACCTTTGACGAGATTTATCAGTTTGCTGCTGATATGGGTGGTGCAGGTTTTGTCTTCACTGGGGACAATGATGCTGATATTATGCACAACTCGGCAACAATCAATCTAAATGTTCTTGAAGCGCAGCGTCAACTAAACGAATTTAAACAAGTAAATAAAACTAAAATCTTTTATTCTGGGTCTGCTTGCATGTATCCAGAGCATAATCAACTAGACCCTGATAATCCCGATTGTCGTGAAGAGTCCGCATATCCTGCTAACCCAGATTCTGAATATGGATGGGAAAAACTGTTTTCGGAACGTCTCTACTTTGCTTATCATCGCAACTATAGTATTCCTGTACGTGTTGCTAGATACCATAATATATTCGGACCAGAAGGAACTTGGGAAGGTGGAAGAGAAAAAGCACCCGCAGCAATCTGCCGTAAAGTATCTGAGGTTGATGGTGTTGAAGGAACAATTGATGTTTGGGGAGATGGTAAACAGACTCGCTCATTCCTTTACATTGATGAATGCATTGAAGCAACTCGTCGTATGATGGAGTCTGATTTCATTGGACCCGTGAATATTGGTTCTGAAGAAATGGTCACTATCAATCAACTTGTTGATACTGCCGCAAAAGTTTCTGGAAAAAAGATTGAGAAAAATCATATTCCAGGTCCCCTTGGGGTTCGTGGAAGAAACTCTAATAACGATTTGATTCGTGAAAAACTTGGGTGGGATTATTCTCAAACTCTTGAGGAAGGAATTAGAAAGACCTATAATTGGATTAGTGTGCAAATGAATGGTGTAAAAAATGACAATAAAAACTGATTTGGAAATAGACTTTGATTATATCAATCAAAAACTTAAATCTGGGTTAAAACTTAGAATTGATGTTGGTCTTTCGTGCGATATGGGAAGATCTAGGAGATGGATTAATTTCATTGATAATGTTTTTGTCATAGGCATTGAACCACATCCAGAAAATTGTTCTTCTTTAAAAGAACTTTTGGTTAGAACTAGAGGTGGAGATAGATTCTATTTAATAGAATCTGCAATTGATAATGTTGAAGAACCAACTACAAAAGAATTTTATGGGTTTGGTTGGGATGTTTGGCCTAATAATCCAGGATGCTCATCTTTACTCAAACCCAAAGGTAGATTTGAAAATTCTACAGAGAATCTTTATAATGTAGATGTAATTTCTTTGAAATCTATTCTTGATAATATTGAATATGATGTAATAGAAGTTTTAAAAACCGATACTCAAGGTAATGATTTAAATGTTATTAAGAGTCTTGGAGAACATATAAAAAATGTAGTCTTTATTGATTCGGAATATGATGAATCTGATGATTATGAAGATGCAAATACAGGCGATGAATTGGACCAGTATCTAATTGAAAATAATTTCAAAAAATATCAAATGATTCTTCAGCCGACAAGAGATATGATGGTAGAAGACACTAGATATGTAAACACTTTAATAGAGGATATAGATAAGTATTCAGATGATTATACATTTGAATCGCATGAAGTTAAGGTTGATGTAGAATGAAAATTACTATTCTTGGATCTAGTGGGCAGATTGGTGCATATCTATCGGAGTATCTTCGCGAAAAAGGTCATGTAGTCATTCACTTTGATAAAGCTGAAACTCCCAATCATGACATGACAGTGATTCCAAATCAATATTTGGAAAATGCAATTGAGGCTGCAGACTTTGTATTCTTTCTTGCATTTGATGTTGGTGGTTCTCGATACCTTAAAAAGTATCAACATACTTTCCAATTTATTGATAACAATGCACGTTTGATGGCAAATGCATTTGGACTTCTTAAAAAGTACAATAAGAGATTTGTCTTTGCTTCATCTCAGATGAGTAATATGAGTTACTCTCCTTATGGAGTTCTCAAGAATGTTGGTGAACTTTATACCAAATCTTTGAATGGACTTATTGTTAAGTTCTGGAATGTATATGGTATTGAAAAGGACCGTGACAAAGCACACGTTATTACAGACTTTATTCGTAAGGGATTTGAGACTGGTGTAATTGATATGCTTACTGATGGTCAGGAGGAACGTGAGTTTCTTTATGCCGAAGATTGCTGTGAAGCACTTGAGGCAATTATGAAAAACTATAATGAGTTTACTTCAGAAGATAATCTTCATATTACCAGTTTCCATTCTACTAAGATTGCAGATATTGCTTCTATTATTCTTGGACAATTTAATCTGATTGGTAAGTATGATGTAAAAGTTCAACCATCTGATCAAAAAGACAGTGTTCAGATGGATAAGAGAAATAAACCAGATACTTATTTGACTAAATGGTGGATGCCTCAGACGACAATAGAACAGGGAATTGCAAAAGTATTTTCTTCTATGAAGGGAGACTATCTATGAAGATTTTTGTTACAGGATGTGCTGGACTTCTTGGGTCTAATTATACACGCCATCTTTTAGCGAACGGTCATAAGGTAATAGGTATTGATGACCTTTCTGGTGGATATAAAGCATTTCTACCCAAGGCAGAAAATTTTACTTTTGCAAAATTTGATCTTGAAAGGAGAAAAAAAGTAGTAGAGTTGTTTGAAGAACATAAACCAGATGTCCTTTTGCATTTTGCTGCATATGCTGCTGAAGGACTATCTCCTTTTATTCGAAACTATAACTATAGAAATAATCTTATTTGCTCTGCTAACTTAATTAATGAATGTATCAAGCATGATACAAAGATGATTTTCACTTCGAGTATGGCAGTATATGGTGAGCAAGAACCACCATTTACTGAAGATAAGCGTCCTCAACCAATTGACCCATATGGTATTGCCAAGTATGCGGTGGAGTGTGACTTAAAACTTGCACATAAGCAGTTTGGACTTAAGTATAATATTGTTCGCCCCCATAATGTTCTTGGAATTTATCAAAATATTTGGGACCGTTATCGGAATGTGATTGGTATTTTTATTCGAAAGACTTTGAATGGACAACCCATTCTTGTTTATGGTGATGGAGAACAGACTCGTGCTTTCTCCGACATCAAATATTATATGGATCCATTTGATAAACTTCTCACAGATTTTGACGGAGAAACTTTTAATATTGGTGCCGATAAACATTTTACTTTGAATGAGGTTGCCGAAACTGTACAAAAGATTGGTAAAAAGTATGGATACGAAGTTCTAATTGAACATGGTGAACCAAGACATGAAGTAAAACATGCATACTGCGATCACACAAAAGCAAAAAGTATGCTAGAATTTAGAGATGAAACTAACCTAGAAGAGTTGATTGAAAGTATGTTCATTTGGGCTATGAAACAACCAAATAGAAAAGTTAAAATGAAAGACTATGAAGTGTCAAAAAACATTTATGAGTATTGGAAAGATTGATGAAATTACTTGAAGGGGTTGATCTATCAAAACTTTGTGACTACTCTTTTGTAGAAGAGTCTGCACAATGGGGAAATATTTTCAGTTCCTTTATGAAACCCAAAGAAGTAAGTCTTTCCAATTTTGAATTTATTCGTAAAGTCTTTGATATTAAAAAAGAGAGATCTTACATGACTTTGTTTATTGATAATATTCGTCTTTATAGGAGAAAGTTATCTGGATTAGACTCTACCGATGAAAAGACATTTACTGATTTAATGGAAAGGGGAACCTTATTAGATCTTTGCTCCAAACTTCCAGAAATGAAATTTATTGTCTTCACAAATTTGGAGGATACTCCTATTGATGAAAATATATTTGAAGTAATTCCTGATAATGTTTTAGCAATCTCTGCCATCAATGCAGTCGTTTTTGGTGGAAAAGTAATTCCAGCTCCTTATGGATTACAAAGGCAAATGTATCCTGGCGATAATCGCAAATCAATTATTGAAAACTTTCTAGAACAGGATGATATTGAACCAGAAAATCTTTTATACATAAATCACAGCACTTACACAAATCCAAAAGAGAGGTCGGGGATAAACGAAATCTTTGAAGACAAGTGTTGGGCAACGGTAAATAAAGAACGCATTGGTTATGATCAATTCTTGAATCAAATTAGAAATCATAAATTTATGATTTGTCCCATTGGCAATGCTCTTGATTGTCATAGAAATTGGGAGGTTTTATATTTACGAAGAGTTCCTGTGATGAAAAAACATCCATACCTGGAAGAACTCTATAAAAATTTTCCAGTTCTTTTTGTTGATAGGTATGAAGATGTGACAGAAGAACTTCTAGTTCAAAACAATCATCTTTGTGATTTAGTAAAGACTCTTGACTTTACTCAATTGTCTTTACCTTATTTTTATGATAACATTGTAAAAAAGTATTCTAAAGTAGGTGAACTCATTGGATAGTTTTGTTAAAAAAGCTTTGCGTGGTCAGTTAGATTCTGATAGACATATCATTAGTATATTTTCTATTGCTTTGGCTTCACGAGGTAAAACATTCGTAGAACTAGGCGTTAGAGAAGGGCATACCTCAGAACCTCTTTATGAGGCAGCAAAGTTGAATGAGGGGCACTTGTGGTCAGTAGACATCAACGAACCTTCAGAGTATAAACCAAATAATGGTCATTATACTTTTTGTAAGAAAGATAGTATTCAGTTTCTTGAAGAGTGGCCTAAAGATAAAAAAATTGATGTTGTCTATGTTGATGATTGGCATTCTTATCCACACGTAAAACGACAACTTGAGTTGCTTGATGAACTTGTTGGACCTACTAGTATTATTCTTCTACATGACTTGATGTATGGGAATACTGATCCATTTTATCATTGTGACTTAACTTTAACTGGTGGTCAATGGTCTGAGGGTGGTCCATATCGTGCAGTTGCAGAACTAAATCCCCAATTCTGGGAATGGGCAACATTACCTTGGAATAATGGACTAACTATCCTAAGAAAAAAATATAGCAACAAATATCACAGGAGATAATCATGTCAAAAGCATTTGTAATTAAACTTTCTAGGACTTCATCCGTTGTGGATAGAAATAAACAGTTACATGGTTGGACTGTTGAGTCTGATACAATTTCTGGATATACTGATGTTTGTCTAACTGCGTCAGATAATGATGAAGACTTTAAAAATTTTAAAAAGAATGAAAAATAAGGATGAAGAGTAATGTTAGCAGCTAGTATTCATGAACATGCTGGATTAGGAAACCAAATTTGGAGAGCAGTTGTTTGTAGAACTTTTGCAGATAGACTTGGATATGAATATGGTATTAGTCATCCTGGTTGGAGGGGTCCTTTTTTAAATTTTGATTGGGGTAAAGAAGTTAATTTAAATGTTGAAAAGGAATCTGATTTTAAAGTAACTAACGAATTTGAATTTTATTATGAAGAAAAATCAGAACCTTTTCCAGAGGTGTGTGGCGAAGTTGGAAATCCAGATCTTTTACTATATCAACTAAAAGACAATACGTATATCAATGGTAATTTCCAGAGAATGTCGTATATTGAAGACTATAGAGATAAAATATGTGAGTGGTTATCTTATGATGATAAACTAAAAGTTATTGATTATTCCTCTGATAATATTTGCGTAATTCAGTTGCGGGGCGGTGATTATACGTCAGGGCATTCTATGCTTCCTCCAGATTATTATCATTCAGCAATGACGCACATGAAAGAAAATAATCCAAATATTGAATTTGTGATTGTTACTGATGACCCAAATAACGCATCAAAAATGCTGCCAGGTATTCCAATTGTGGGTTCTGCAATTTCAAAAGAAAAAGACCAGTATCAAAAAAATATTTCGTGGTACGTTTATCCGGGTGGTCCAGTTTCTATTGATTATAGTATTTTAAATACCGCGAAGTATGCTATAATATCTGCATCTACTTTTGCTTTTTGGCCTATTTGGACGAATACCAATCTGAACAACGTTATTGCTCCTGCATACTGGTTCGATTGGAGTAGGTCAACTGGTTGGTGGAGACCAAAAGATGCCATTGTAAATGATGATAGATGGCTTTGGTTAGATAAACATGGAGATCTTTATTCAAGCAATGCTTTTTTAACATGACTTTCAATTCAAAAATATTTGATATTTTTCTTTTCAATAACGAACTTGATTTACTTGAGATAAGACTCAACTTACTTTATGAGCATGTTGATTATTTTATCTTAGGTGAATCTAAAAAAACCTTTTCAGAATTAGATAAAGATCTTTTTTATGAAAAAAATAAAGATACCTTTGAAAAGTTTAATGATAAAATCATTCACGTTGTTGTACCAGAACCATCGGAAGAAGATTTAGTTCTTTGTGATAAGTTTTACAATTTGTTAGGTGTTAGAAGTTATGCAAGAGATACTTTTGAAAAGGATTATCTCAAAAACAAAGTGAGTGAACTTTGTTCTGATGAAGATATTATTCTTTGGAGTGACCTTGATGAAGTTCCAAATCCAGAAGTACTCAAAGAAATAGAGTCTTTTTACAACCCAAACGAAGTGTATAATTTTGCTCAGGATAATTTTCAAGGATATTTGAATTGGGTTGAGACTACAGGTTTGATTAGGTCTCAAACAGCAGACTTTGAGTATGAAGATTATCCTAGGTGGGTAGGCACTAAGATGTGCAGTTATGCAATACTTAAAAAGTATACGTTGACTCAGATGAGACAAGAACTTCCAAAGGAAAATAATGCTAGAATATATCCTGGAGGTTGGCACTGGAGCACTGTTGGAGGTCCAGAGATTACAACTTATGAGGAACGAGTCATTAAAAAAATAAAAGGTGCTGCTCATACAGAACAAAATATTCCAGAAATAGTAGACATGGTTTCACATAGGATTGCAAATGACTTGGATCCGATTGGAAGAACATATGCATCATATAAAACTTTAGAAGTAGATGATTTCTTTCCTACATATATTATTGAAAATAAAGATAAGTACGCTCATTTAATTAAGACATGATTGATCTACCTCAAGTCACGTTAATTTCAATTGATACTACACTAGAGTTAAATAGTACCCTAAAAGCACTTTATACAAGTATGAGTGGTATTAACTTTGGTGAAGTTAAATTGATAACAACAAAAGATAATTTAAAAAAATATAATTCTGAGTTGGAATCTGAGGGAATTGTAATTGAAGAATCAGTCATTTCAATTACAAATTATAATGAATATAATTATTACGTAGTTTATAAATTGGGAGAGCATATTAATACCTCTCATTGTTTATTAGTTCAACCTGATGGATTTGTATTGTTTTCAGAAAAGTGGGATGATACTTGGTTAGAATATGATTACATTGGCGCTCCTTGGGCGTATGTTGAGGACTCTTATATTGATCCTTTTGGAAATCATCATCGAGTTGGTAATGGTGGATTCTCTTTGAGAAGTAAAAAACTTTTAGATGTACCAAGTAAAGTTGAAGTTCCTTGGGAAGTAAACAATAGTGATTTCTATTGGATGCCTCCGGGAGTTGTTAATTATCATGAGGATGGAAATATATGTGTACATAACAGACATATATTTATTGAGCAAGGATGTAAGTTTGCTCCGGTTGAAGTTGCTGTTAAATTTTCTCAGGAAGCAAGAGTTCCTGAATGCGAAGGGATTACTCCCTTTGGATTTCATTATAGGTTGCCACCGGGAGTTGTATTGGAATGATAGGACATAATCATTTGGGTAAGAATGGAAGATTTGGTAATCAAATGTTCCAGTATGCGTCAACGAGAGGTATTGCTGCTGCTTGTGGATATGATTTTATTATTCCTGATGGACCTAAAAATGATGAAGAGTTTAATGATGAAGAAAATCAACATAAACTTTTTATGGCATTCAAAATGTTTGGACTTAAAAATATTGGTTTGTTAGAAGCACCATATAGGCAAGAAAGTTCTTTTGGATATGACAAAGAACTTGTAAAAAGATGTCCTGATAATATTAATCTTTATGGATATTTTCAATCCGAAAAATATTTTTGGCACATTGAAAATGAAATTCGTCAAGACTTTACTTGGAGAGATGATGTTTGGAATACTTGCAAAGAAATATTCGATCAAGTAGTTCTCGAAGGTAAAGCAATTTCTTTGCATGTAAGAAGAACCGATCAAGTAGAAAAACAAAATTATCATTATCTTCAAACTGATGAATATTTCATCGAAGCACTTTCTAAATTACCTAAAGACATTCCAGTAATTGTTTTTTCTGATGAACCCAAGTGGTGTCAGAATAGTAATTTGTTTAAGGATGATAGATTTCTAATTTCCGAATCAAGTGATAATATTCATGATATGTGCCTTATGTCTATGTGCCAATATCATATTATTGCTGCAAGTACTTTTAGTTGGTGGGGTGCTTGGCTTGCTAAAAGTGAAAAGGTTATCTGCCCTAAAAAATGGTTTGGACAAAGTTCGTATGTTAATGATAAGGATTTAGTTCCTGAAAATTGGGAGCGCATTTAATTTATTTTTTCTTTCTTTTAAAAATATGACTAAAATTTCTGTTGCTATACCAACTCATGATAGAGGGTTTAATGGTGGTTTGTGGTTGTCTGAACTTTTTGATACATTAAAATCTCAAACTTTTAAAGATTTTAATGTTGTAATTTCTGATCAAAGTAAAAATAACATAATTTATGATACTTGCGAAAGGTATAAAGATGATCTTGAGATTAAATATGTAGAATGTGAAGGTACTAATCCCTGCAAAAATATTAATACTGCCATAGAAAATTGTTCAGCAGAAATAATTAAAATAATGTTTTCTGATGATTTAATCTATAGTAACAATTATCTAGAAAAGGTATTTGAAGAATTTAGTAATTCAAATAAAAAATGGTTAGTTTCTTCTTGTAATCATACTGATGGAGTAAATTTTTATAGAGATGTTAATCCGGAATGGAATGAAAATATTTTAACTACTAACACTATAAGTTCTCCTTCTGTATGTTCTGTACTAAAAAAATACGTCGAAAAATTTGATGAAAATGTAAGAATGCTTTTGGATACCGATTTTTATTATCGGATGTATTATTTGCATGGAGAACCAATTTATCTCAATGAGGTTAAAATCTCAAATAGAGAACATAATGATAGAGTTGGTGAAACCTTATTGGCAAATAAAGATTACCCACAAATTTTGAAAAAGGAAATTGACTATGTGTATGCAAAAAATCAAAAATTATATTTTGACTTTTTGAAAAAAAATACTGAAAATTCTGAATATTATCTTGTCTATCAGATAGAAAGATGTGGTCCTCCTTGGTTTGGTGCTTGTATATCTTGGGTAACCGCCATGTATTCATTAGCTTTAGTGAACGGAGCGAAATATTATATGGCATCAAATGATAATTGGAGATTGGTTCCAAATTCTGAATTTAATAAAAATTGGCATTATTTTTTTGAATCTCTTCTTCTTTCTGAATGGAAAGAAGAAGAAGACGATTTGAACACTGGAAAGTATTCCATAAGGTTTGAAGATAAACTGTTTAGGCAACTTGGAAGAAGAACAGAACAGTTTAAAGAAGATCAGACAGTAATTGGAAGTGCCTTAACTTTTTGTCCAGTAGAATTCTCTAATCCAAATCTATCCCCAGAACAAAATTTAAGTTTGTTTAAGTCATTTTGTTTAAAAGATGTTTATAATCCTAAGAAAGAATATTCTAATTTATCTGATCAATTATTAGAAAATATTGGAGATTATATTGCAGTTCATATTAGGAGGGGTGATAAAGTTAAAACTTTCTTAAAAGAGGGTAATTTTATTCCCGCTTCAAGATACCATGATTTCTGCACCTCTATTTTTAAAGAAACTGGTATTAAAAATATTTTTGTTTGTTCTGATTCTGATGATGCAATAAATGAATTTATTCAACATAATGAATCATCTTCTGTTAAGTTTAATGTTTTCTATGACAAAAATGAAGTTAGACATGACGGATATCCATATAAAGTTATAATGGGTGAACTTGATGAATCCCTCTGTTCATTAAATGAAGCAATTACCGCATTTAAGAATGTAGAAATATTGAGTAAAGCAAATTATTTGGTTGGAACTCCGGCATCTTGGTTCTTTAGAATATCTCAGTTACTCAGAATTTCTGCAGAAAATATTTCTGGCAATTGTTTTAATGTTGAAGATGGCGCAGAAACTTATTTACCTACTTTTTATCATTGTTGAACATGGATTTAAAAGAAGCAACATTTATTATTCCTATTCGTATTGAATCTTCCGATCGTCTCAGGAATGTTATTACTACAACAGCATTTTTATTAGAAAACTTTGAGACAAACATTATGATCAAAGAAGTGGATTCTGAATCTGTTTTTAAAAGAGATGCTCTTCCAGTTCTTAATGATATTTTGGACGTTGAACTAAATGTCAATCATATCTTTGAAAAGAGTGATGATCCTTTATTTCATCGCCAAAGAGTTCTGAATGAAATGATTGCCGAATCCAAAACAGAAATCGTCATAAATTATGACTGTGATGTTTTGCTTCCTTTAAATTCATATCATGAAGCATATCAATCTATTCTTCATCATACTCACGATGTAGTCTATCCTTATGGGCAGGGAATGTATCAGAGACAAGTGAGTGCAACCGATGAAGTAGTTTCTCAATTTTTAGAAACTGGAAATTTTGAGATCCTTGATAATCATTCCACAGAACACACTTCTGATTTTGGTTGGGTTCAGTTTTTCAATCGTCAAGTTTATGTTGATGGTGGAATGGAGAATGAAAATTTCAAAGCATATGCTCCAGAAGATAAAGAAAGATTTTACAGATTTAATATATTAGATTATAATGTGGGTAGGATTAATGATTATGTCTATCACTTAGAGCATAGTCGAGGACAAAATTCTTGGTTCAGTAATCCTTATATGCAATCAAATATGCAAGAGTGGGAAAAAATTCAAACCATGAATAAGAAGCAACTAAAAGAATATTATTCTAAACAAAATTATCTTAAAAAATATGTTAGCATTTAATCAGATTGGAAATCTTGGTAGACTTGGTAATCAAATGTTTGAATATGCAGCGGTAAGAGGTATCGCTGCCAAGCATGGTTATGATTGGTGTATTCCACCATTCAATAGAAAAGGTATTGAAAATTACAGTCTTCATCAGTGTTTTAAGTTAGAATCTGTGACAGAAGAAAATTTAGATACCAAAGATGATTTTGGTTATGTTCAAGAGAGATTCTTCCATTTTGATGAAAAACTTTTTGAAAACTGTCCTGATAATGTAAGTCTTCATGGATTCTTTCAATCTGAAAAATATTTCAAACATATTTCGGATGAAATTAGAAAAGATTTTACATTTCATGAAAAGCATTTTGGACCGTGTAAAGAGATGATGGAATCACTTGAGGGGCAGGAACCAATTATGCTTCATGTTCGTCGTGGTGATCCTAACTTAACTGACCCTCGTGGATTTAAGTGGAGTTATACCCAGTGCTCATCTCAACATCCTCCGCAGACAATTGAATATTACGAAAAAGCATTAGCGGAGTTTGATGATGAACAACCAGTTATTATCTTTTCCGACTCTCCTGAGTGGGTAAAGGAACAAGAGTTTTTCTCAGGTGATCGTTTTCTTCATTCGGAACCGCAGGAAAAGTATGCAGATGGTTCCTATACTCCATACTCTGATTTGTGCTTGATGTCTCTGTGTTCTCATGCTATTATTGCTAATAGTAGTATGAGTTGGTGGGGTGCTTGGTTAATATCTAACCCAAATAAAAAAGTTATTGCACCCAGAAATTGGTTTGGACCTGCTTATGACGACAAAGATACTAAAGACCTTTACGTAGAAAACTGGATTGTGTTATGAATCGTATTACTGATTATTTCGAATTAAAAAATAGAATAGTTGATTGGATTAAAAATTATGTAGCAGAAAACAATATCAAATCTCTTGTTATTGGAGTTTCTGGTGGGATTGACTCTGCAGTTGTTTCAACTCTTTGTGCTGAAACTGGACTTCCAACATACGTTCTTTCTATGCCTCTTCATTCTTCTTCTAAGAATGATGAACTTTCAAACTCTTACACTAATTCTTTAGAAAATAGGTATGAGAATGTTACCAAGATAAGAATTGATCTAACTTCTACTTATGATCAATTTATTAAGGCATTTGATTTTTGGGCTGGTGAAGGATCCTTTACTTCAAGTCAACTCGCTAATGCTAATACAAAATCACGTCTTCGTATGGTGACTTTGTATCAAGTTGCCGGATCTGTTGGTGGTATTGTTGTTGGAACTGGAAATAAAGTTGAAGATTACGGTGTAGGATTCTATACTAAATATGGTGACGGGGGAGTTGACATTGCTCCTATTGCTGATCTTTATAAAACTGAAGTATGGGAACTTGGAAAGCATCTTGGTGTAGATCAGCGCATCATTGACGCTCCTCCCACTGATGGTCTCTGGGAAGATAGTCGTACTGATGAAACCCAAATTGGCGCATCTTATTTGGATCTTGAAGAAGCGATGGAACTTGGAACTGGACCTGCTGTTGATATTCTGCAAAAATTTAATAGTCAAAACAAACATAAGATGATTTCTATTCCAACGTTTACTCTAAAATGAATAAAGAAATAAAAGAAGTATCTTATGTTTATGGCAAAAAAATTTCAATTTCTTTAAATTCTTTGAAATTGAACGAGCATACTTGGCAAGATAATGCTATTAGTGATTTATCTATAGTTGAAAAATTTTATAATTTAATTGGTGAAGATTTTACTATATTGGATATAGGCGCTCAGAGTGGAGCTTTTACTTTGCTATCAAAATTTTTTCCAAAAACCAAGTGGTATTCTTTCGAACCTGATCCTGTCAATTATGATCTTTTAGTTGAAAATATATTAATTAATTCTATTACTAATGTTCATACTTTTAATATGGGAATATCCAATGAGATTGGAAATGCTCAATTAAATGTTTGTGAAAATCATAGAGGTTTAAACAGTTATGGAGAAAAAATTAGTAGATTTGATAACGCTTTAATTATTTCAACAGAAATTAATACTCTCGATAATTTATTTCTAAATAAAAAAATTGATTTAATTAAAATAGATACGGAAGGATGTGAGTATAATATTCTTGAAGGTGGAAAAAAAGTAATAGAAAAAAATAAACCAAAAATTTTATTAGAATACTACGAACAAAATTTAATTCAATTTGGAAAAAATTTTATTGATTTGCACAATTTACTTGAAGAACTTAATTATGAAATAGTTCAATCTTTTGGATCTGACATTTTAATTCAATCGAAAATATAAAAATGGCATTACATTTATCATTAGATATGAACGGAAATAAAACTGAAGGTGTGGGTGCTATGATGATGTATCCTATTATGCTCAGTTTTATTTCTAAATTTTTTGACGTTGAGTTTTCTTTTTCTGGAGTTAAAGATCTATCTCACTTCGAGTATACTGATTATACTGATGATAGCGAATCTTGGTCTAAATCATTTGAAGAGTTTTTTAATTTTCCTAAGTTAAAAAATCCAGATGAAATAGTTAGAGGTATTTCCTTTGATCAAAATCTGATAAATTTTATTGAAGCAAATAAAAATACTAATAAAGAAATCTTAATTGAACTTCCTCAGCACGGTGCAACTTGGACATTAATGTGTTTTTGTGAGCAGAATTCTAATATAATTTTTACTGAGGACTTAGTAAAAGAGGCAAAGAATAATTTGCAATTTAGTGGGGAAAAATATTTTAATAATAATGAGGTAAATATTGCTCTACATATAAGGACGGAGAATCCAAAGGATGTTGATGCATCTTCAACTGAAAGAGAACTTTATAATTATGAAAGAGATTTCTCCAGATATTTAAATCTAATTGACAGGTTAAAACAAAAATATTATAATAGAAAAACGGTTCTTCATATTTATTCTCAGGGTTTTACAAATTCTTTCCAAGAATTTGTAAAATTGACAACAGATTTATTTGAAGTTAGACTTCATATAGACGAACATCCAATCAGCGATTTATATCACATGATAAACTCTGATTGCTTTATAATGGCAAACAGTGCTTTTTCATATATTGCTTCATTTATGAGAACTGATTTGACATATGTTAGAGATAATTTTTGGTGCTTCACTTACCCGTCAACAATTAAAGTAGACTACAATTTCAATATTCCATTATGACTGCAACAATTACAGAAGTAAAAAAGTTTTGGGATGACCGTCCCTGCAATGTCAAACACTCTTCAAAGGAGGTTGGTACTAAAGAATATTTTGATGAGGTAGAAGGAAAAAAATTTTTTGTTGAACCACACATTCTTGACTTCACTGAATTTTCAAAATGGCAAGGCAAAAAAGTTTTAGAGATTGGATGTGGTCTTGCTACAGTTGGTTTAAATTTTGCTCTTAATGGTGCAGATTATACTGGAGTAGAACTTTCGAAATCTAGTCTTGAACTTGCTAAACAAAGATTTGAAGTATTTGAGCAGACTGGAAACTTTTATTCTGGAAACGCTGAAGAACTTTCAACCTTTGTACCTACAGAAACTTATGATTTAATTTATTCTTTCGGAGTAATTCACCATAGTCCTCATCCAGAAAAGATTATTTCTGAGATTAAAAAGTATATGAATGAGAATAGCGTTCTCAAGATTATGCTTTATGCAAAAGACTCTTGGAAAAATTATATGATTGAGTCTGGTCTTGATCAGCCAGAAGCACAGTATGGTTGTCCAATCGCTAATACATATACTAAGCAAGATGTGGTAGACTTGTTGGATGGATATGAAGTTCTATCAATTGAACAAGATCATATCTTCCCCTATCAAATAGAACCCTATAAGAATGGTGAGTATGTGAGACAACCTTGGTTTGAATCCATGCCTCCAGAAATGTTTAGAGTTCTTGAAAAAAATCTTGGTTGGCATTTACTTATCACAGCAAAACTAAAATGAAATTAGGAGTTATTGGGGCAGGTAGACTTGGTATTTGCTTTGCCCTTCTTTTAGAAAAAGCAGGTTATGAAGTTGTAGCCTCTGATGTTAGGGAAGACTATGTGAATGGTCTTCTACAAAGAACCATTGATACACATGAACCAGAAGTTCAACAACTTCTTTCGGAAGCAAAGAATATTACATTTAAAACTGGAAACTATGATGTTATCCGAGAGTGTGATATTCTTTATACTTTAGTAGCGACGCCATCCCTTCCCGATGGAAGTTATGACGTTAGTGCTGTTTGGGGTGTTATTAGTGATATTCAAAATGCTCCAGACCTTGGAATTGATGTTAAAGGTAAGTGTTTTGTAGTTGGGTGTACAACCAATCCTGGTGATTGCGATAATTTCCAATCTCAACTCAATGCTTATGGTGTAGATGTTTACTATAATCCTGAGTTTATTGCCCAAGGAAATATCATTAAAGATCTTCAGAATGCTGATATGGTTCTTGTTGGTGGACCAGAAGGAAAATATCGTCCACTTATTGAAGAAATCTATAATAAAATTCAACTAACAGAACCAAGAATTTACTTCATGTCAACAACTGCTGCAGAGTTAGTTAAACTTGCAGTAAATTGTTTCTTAACTACTAAGATTAGTTATGCAAACATGGTTGGTGAAGTTATGTCTCTTGCTGGTCTTGAAGATGAAATCGAACATGTCCTTAAAGCAATTGGGTCTGATACAAGAGTTGGTAGTAAGTATCTGAAATATGGATATGGATTTGGTGGTCCTTGCTTACCGAGAGACAATCGTTCTTTTGCTGCTTATGCAAAAAAACTTGGTTTAGAATATAATCTTGGCAAAACAACAGATGATTTTAACAATGAACATGCAAATTTTTTGAAGAATTACTTTATTAAAAAGAATGACAGAAAACTTCCTTTTGCTTTTCATTATATTTCTTACAAGGAAGGTACAGACATTCTTACAGAAAGTCAGCAATATCGCCTTTGTTTAGATTTGCTTGATGATGGATATAAGGTTTATGTTCTTGATAATCAAGCAATAATTGGGCAAGTAAGAGATTATTTAGAGTCAAAACATGGAGATAGCGTTGTGGTCGATGGTATCCCAAATGAAGAAGTTTTTTGGATTGGACTGTGATGCATATTGATAAACTTGATAAAAATAAATCTACCTATAAACTTAAAAATATAGGCCCAATTTATTATCTTAATCTTGATGGACAACCAGAGAGAAAAGAATATATGGAGTCTCAATTTCAGTATTGGGAAATAGAAAATTATACACGTATTTCTGCTTATGACGGTAGAGAAGATGACTTGAGTGATATTATTACAGGTCGTTATCCAGATAATATGACATCAGGTGAAATTGGTTGTATTACTTCTCATCTAAAAGCAATTAAATATTGGTATGAAACTTCTGATAGTCCTTATGCGATTATTATGGAAGATGATTGTAATTTAGATTTGGTAAAGTATTGGAACTTTACTTGGTCAGATTTTTATGCACATGTTCCTTATGATTGGGATGTTGTTCAGATTGCAATTATTTGCACTGGCGATATTCATGTAAAACTTCATAAGAGATTTGTAAATGATTTTTCAACTGCTTGTTATTTGATTAATAGGCATCATGCAGAAAAACTCTTGAAGTTTCACGTTCGTGGTGATAAGTATAAACTTGATAATGGAGTTAAACCTCGTCCAGTTGCAGATGATCTGATTTACAATTCCGGAAATACTTATTCTATTCCTTTACTTCTTTACAAGATTGAACTTGGATCGTCAATTCATCCAGAACACATTGATGTTTATCATAAGGGGAATTATGAAGCATTAAGTCAGTATTGGTCACAAAAAGGTGCCGAAATTAATATTAAAGATTATATGGAATATGATCCTTACTTGGGTCGGATAACTGAAAATTCTTCGACACAACAGTCCTCTTGACAGAATCTTAAGAATCCATTACACTAAATAAGTACTTAAGAATTCTGTTGTAATTCTTAACATTTTTGTCCTATAGTACATAAACAATTTTTATGAAACTCAAACAACTGATGCTTGCACCTGTTGCTCTGGGAATGGTTGCTCCTGTTGCTGCGAATGCCGCAGACCTTAACATGGCAGCAGTCAACCAATATGCCACTTCTGAGCAGGTCACAAGCGTCTCACAACTTTCTGATGTGCAACCAACTGATTGGGCATATCAGGCACTTAGCAATCTTGTGGAGCGTTATGGTTGTGTTGCTGGTTATGCTAATGGCACCTATGGTGGTGGCAAAGCAATGACTCGTTATGAGGCTGCAGCACTTCTGAATGCTTGCCTTGATCGTGTTACTGAAGTTACTGATGAACTTCAGCGTCTTGCTAACGAGTTCCGTGATGAACTCACTGTAATTCAAGGTAAGGTTACAAGTCTAGAAACCAAAGTGGGTTCTCTTCAAGCAACTCAGTTCTCTACTACCACTAAACTGAAAGGTGAAGCAACTTTCGTTCTTGGTGGTGTAGAAGGTGCTCGTCTTGCTAATGGAACTAATGTTGGCAACACGGCATTCAATTATGATGTTCGTCTAAACTTTGATACTTCCTTCACTGGTAAAGATTTACTAAAGACTCGTCTGCGTTCTGGAAACTTCTCCAGTCAACCTTTTGGTTCTTCCTCTTCCCTGTTCAAACTAGATAAGGCAGAAAGCACTTCTAATGCAGTGCAACTGGATCGTCTTTACTATCAGTTCCCTGCACTTGCTAAAGGTCTGACTCTGACTGCCGGTGCCCTGGTTCGTAACACTGAGATGGCATGGGTTCCTACTGCATACAAGTCTGACATTCTGGACTTCTTTGCTGTTGCTGGTGCTCCTGGTGTTTATAACAAAGCAACTGGTTCTGGTTTCGGTGCTCAATGGGCACAACCAACTAAGAAAGGTGGCAGTGGTTTCGTTGCTGGTCTGAACTATGTTGCTCAGAACGGTAGTGATAGTTCCAAGGGTCAGTTTGATGAAACTGGTGCTCTAAATCTTCTTGCTCAAGTAGGTTACCGTGCTCCTCAGTATGGTATTGCTTTTGGTTACCGTTATGGTACTGAAGGAACTCGTATTCGCACTTTTAATGCCGTAAATGGTGGTTCCGGTGCTCTTGTTGCCGGTCAAACTTCCAACAACTATGCTATCAATGGTTATTGGCAACCTAAGAAGTCAGGCATCATTCCTTCTGTAAGTGCTGCTTATGGTTGGAACGAAGTCAGTCTTGACGCTAAGGGAAAAGAAACTCCTAAAGGTGCAACCAATTCTACTACTTGGATGGCAGGTGTTCAGTGGAGTGATGTATTTGCTAAGGGTAATGCTGCTGGTTTTGCTATCGGTGCCCCTGGTAATGCCGCTTCTCTCACCAAAGATGCTATGATGTGGGAAACCTTCTATCGTTACAAGGTTAGCGATAACATTAGTATCACTCCTTCGGTGTTTTATGTGTCTAACAACCAAGGTCTGAAGAATGCATCTTCTAACTATGGTGGTGTAATTCAGACAACTTTACGTTTTTGATAATTTAGTCCTATAATTAACTGGAGGGGAAACCCTCCTTTTTTTCTGCTTAAACTTATGCAATACGATATTAAAGACATTAACCTTGCTGAACTTGGCAAACAAAGAATAGAATGGGCAGGAAGAGAAATGCCTGTTCTTAAGCAAATTCAAGAAAGATTTGCAAAAGAAAAACCACTTGAGGGAGTACGTTTAGTCTCTTGCAATCATGTTACAACAGAAACTGCACACCTTTGCATTGCACTCAAGAATGCTGGCGCAGATTCTATGTTGATTGCAAGTAATCCTCTTTCAACTCAGGACGATGTTGCTGCTGCTCTCGTAAAGTATTGGGATATTCCTGTATTTGCTATTAAGGGAGAAGATAGCGATACTTATGTTAGACACATTAATACTGCTCTTGATCATCGTCCTAATATTATTATTGATGACGGATCTGATGTTGTAGCAACTTTGATTAAAGAACGTCCAGAACAAATCTCTGATTTGATTGGAACCACTGAAGAAACTACTACTGGTATTGTTCGTCTTCGTGCAATGATTAATGATGGCGTTCTGAAGCATCCTGCGATTAATGTAAATGACTCCCAAACTAAACATTTTTTTGATAATCGGTACGGCACTGGTCAATCTACTCTTGATGGCATTATTCGTGCAACTAACATTCTTCTTGCTGGAAAAACTGTGGTTGTTGCTGGATTCGGTTGGTGCGGCAAAGGAGTTGCTCTTCGTGCAAAGGGGATGGGAGCAAACGTGGTCGTCACTGAGATTGATCCCGTAAAGGCAATTGAAGCAACTTTGGAAGGTTATAGAGTTGTACCTATGGTTCAGGCAGCAATTCTTGGTGACATCTTTATTACTGTTACTGGTAACAAAAATGTGATCACTTATGATCATATGAAGTGGATGAAGAGTGGTGCTATTGTTTGCAACTCTGGTCACTTTGATAATGAGATTGATGTAAAGTCTCTGGAAGAAAAAGCAACGGAAATTAAAGAGGTTCGCCCATTCGTTAAGCAATACAAACTTGAACATAATGAAGTTGTTGTCATTGCTGATGGTCGCCTTGTAAATCTTGGTGCTGCTGAAGGACACCCTTCTGCTGTTATGGATATGAGTTTTGCAAACCAAGCTCTTGCTGTAGAATACCTTGTTCAGAATCAAGGTAAACTTGCTCCCGGTGTTTATCCAGTTCCTGCTGAGAAGGATGCAGAAATTGCAGAACTTAAACTTTCTGCAATGGGTATTGTAATTGATTCTCTTACTGAGGAGCAGCAGAAGTATATCAATTCTTGGTGTGAAGGTACATAATTGTAAGCATTTATACTTATAAAGTTAAGAAATTCTGACATAGGGGGGCTTGACGCCCCTTTATTTTTGCTATATAATTGTGTAACAATTCTTAACGAATGTACAATGACTGTAACAAAAAATGAGTTTGGGCAAATGAATATGTTTGCCAAAGAACCCGCGATGTATATGACCAAGGAAGACCTTGAGCGTTATGG
>JACCDG012058372.1_pt1 | contig 22618 bp, 26 predicted proteins | sample 7442471 | NCBI WGS metagenome assembly JACCDG01 (sample SAMN15323444, study PRJNA562643) | freshwater metagenome | isolation source: river surface water | place: USA:Blue River Watershed | collected 2017-08-17 | reverse complement strand
CGGAGCGCGGATACCTCCGCTCTTAGCCTCGGTCGCTGCGCGACACATCGGCTAACAGCGGATATCCAACATGCCGGTCTGAGAACTTCGTTCTCATTCCGTCACGTCGGATTATCCGCGCTCCGTTGTGCGAAATAATGAAAAGTTTTAAAATTTCTTTCAGAAATTTATATTCGCAATTTTATTTTTTTAATTCTATCTATGGACAAAGGATTTGAAACACAAAATTTTCAACCAGAAATCCCAGAGAATAAACCACTATCCCATATTAGTGAATTTCTGGAAGCGACTAATCAAGGTTTTGAAAGTAAACCAACCGAACATGTTCATAAAAACGATGAGGGGTATAGTCATATTCTTCGAGAAATTAGTGATGGTGATGTTGAGAGCGAAAAAACAAGAATAGGAATTATTGTGGGAAATGGTGCCATTCTTTCTTCGCTTCCAGAAATTCCAGCCGATGTAATCATAATGAGCGACTATAATCCATTTATTCACCAATGGACTCAGTTTACGCAAAGGGCGCTAGCTGAATCTATCTCAATCGATGAGTATAAGAAAAAAGTATACGATCAGCAAAATCCGCTTTATTCAGAAAGATATAGAGAAGGATTAGAAAGAGAAATGGCAGATTTGGGAGAAAGGCATTTTCTAAGTAGCGAAGATAGATTTCAGAAGTGCAAAGAAGCTCTCGCACGGAAAAAATTACTAATGGGTGCTATTGATTTAAGAAATGCTGATGCTTTAAGAAAGCTCTCCGATGCTTTAAGCAAAGATAACTCAGAAATCACTTTTGCAAACTTAACAAATGTTTGGGAACATGCCGGCAATTCGATTGAGCAGGCAATCCCAAATCTGCCATTTCATCCAGAAGCTCTTATACTTTTTTCTTCTCGCGCATATACAGAGCGATTTTTCCCTAAAATGATGGGGGTATGTAGAGGATTAGCAAAGTATATAGAGAATGCTAAGTCGGCATACTCTTTCTGGGCCTATAAAAACAAAAGTGGTTATAGATAAAAAAATAAAATTGCGAATATATTTTGCTATCGCAAAATTAAAACTTTTCATTACATCGTACAACACGGCATATCTGGTTACGGCTTTTATACACAAGCCTCCACCCATATTTGCCTCCGCTACGCTACGGCAAACATCAGATATGCCGAAACGTTAGCCAAAATGCGCTTCGCGCCTAGAGTGTTGCGTTAAATTTTGGGATTAAACTAGTATAAAATACAAACTTTTGGCATATATAGTTTTGCTAACCGAATATGCAATTTTACATAAATAATTCATAATACTCCATGAAAGAGATCAAAAATACACGCGTTTGCGTGTTTTGCTTGGAACAGGTAGGATAGGGTGTGTCAAGTAATTATCTAATTTATTATATATGCACGAAAACATTATAAACGCCCTTAACTGGCGTTACGCCGTTCGTTCGTTCGACAAAGCAAAAAAAGTATCAGAAAAAGACCTCGACACTATTTTGGAGGCCGGTCGTTTGGCACCCTCATCGTTTGGACTCCAGCCATGGAAATTTGCGGTAGTTGAAAACATGGAAAAACGCGCACTCATTCAATCGGCCGCGTGGAATCAAACACAGGTCACCGAAGCGTCTCATTTGGTAGTTGTTTTAGCGAAAACTGATATGGACGCTGCGTACATTGACGAATATGTAAACAGTATTGTGGCCACCCGCGGTGTGCCGAAAGATGCGCTTCAGGGGTACCACGACATGATGACCGGTTCTATTTTGCCTCGCTCTCAAGAAAAAAAAGTAGATTGGATGACCCATCAAGCGTACATCGCGCTCGGCATGATGCTTGAAACAGCCGCCTTGCTTCAAGTTGACGCGACTCCCATGGAGGGGTTTAGTTCAGAAGAGGTGACGAAGATCCTCGCGGTACCAGGCTATACGGCGGCAGTACTCTTGTGTTTGGGGTATCGCAGCGCGGAAGATAAGGCGGCAGAGTACAAAAAAGTACGTATGGAAAAAGATAAGGCCATTATTCGTATTGCGTAAGGTATGACTTCGCCAAAAGAAAAAACAGATGCGGAATGGCAGAAAGAATTGTCGCCCGAGGCATATGCGATTTTGCGAGAAAAGGGAACAGAACGCCCTTTTACCGGTGCGTATTGGGATACGAATGATAAGGGTATGTACGTATGTGCTGGGTGTGGCAGCGAATTATTTTCTTCAGAAACGAAGTTTGATGCTGGTTGTGGTTGGCCAAGCTTTTATGCACCAATCAATAATGAACACGTAGAGACACATACCGACACAAGTCATGGTATGGTTCGTCAAGAAGTAGTGTGTCGCACCTGCGGTGGGCATCTCGGCCATGTGTTTCCTGATGGGCCAGAGCCAACCGGAAACCGTTTTTGCATCAATTCAGGCGCGCTCAAGTTTAATAAGAGCGAGTAATGTATGGGCGAGCATATTCGAAGAAAAGGTGAACGTGGCGTCACACAACTTGGTTGGCTTGAAAGTTATCATTTGTTTAGTTTTGGCTCATACGTTGATGAGACAAACGTTCATTTTGGCGCGCTTCGGGTGGTGAATGATGATACCGTAAAAGAGGGTATGGGTTTCGATAATCATACCCATGAAAACATGGAAATTATTTCGATCGTGCTTTCGGGCACCCTTCTTCATCGCGATAGTATTGGCGGACAAGCCACACTTACTTCGGGTGATGTGCAGGCCACAACGGCGGGTGTGGGTATGACTCACGCAGAATTGAATGGGTCAAAAGATGGTGCGGTTCATTTTTTGCAAATTTGGATTCTTCCTAAAGAACAACAGCTTCCGTCGGCCTATACGCAAAATTATTCTGACTTTTTAGAAACACCGAACACGCTTCGTATTGTAGCCTCGGGGTATGTCGACGAGGGCGCTCTTCGTATAGAGCAACAGGCACGAGTGATGATGGCAACCCTTACGCCACAAGGGTCTGTGAGTTATACCCTTACGGACGAAGCCCATGGAGTGCTTGTATATGTGGTGTCTGGCTCTGTGCAACTTATGGACACCCTGCTTGAAGCGGGTGATGAAGTGCGTCTTACTGATGTTGCCGCGCTCACCATGGTTGCTAAGGCGCCAAGCACGGTTCTTGTGATCGATGTGCCATTGGCTTAGGCACTTTCCCTTTTTTTAATCTCATCAGTTACTCTTTCGCGGACCGCGGCAAAAAATAATGCTTCATCCTCAAAATGAGGAATGTTGTGATCTTCACATTCGATATCAACGTTGCCTTTGCGCCAAAACCCTTCTGGGCAATACACGAGCATTTTATGACTCTCCGCAAAAAGTCCGAGTTCGAGTAGCGAAATGGGTGACTGACTTGCTTTATCAAAATACATGACAATAAGATTGGCAGTCTTGAGTCCGTGTTGCTCCCACTCCACCTGATCGTGAAAAGTTTTATCATGCGCTAGGTTTGAAATAGACGAGTCCCAGTGCTCTCGTCGTGGGTTTAGTACGACAATATCAAGATCTCGAAGAAAAGTCGTGATACGGTCTTGCCAGTGAGTTGCTCGTCCCATGTCAATACTGCCGGCTAAAAATACGGTGTAGAGTTTATCGGGATTGGTGATTGGTTTAGGTGGAAGAAGGATCTTCATAGGAAAAAGAATGTCTGTACTATACTGATTTTTTTTCTCGGCGACAATGGTATATTGACAGAGCGAAGGAGAGTTGCTATGCTTTCTCTGCAGGGATCGTGCGTTGCACATCTCCTTTCTTCTGCTAGAGTCACGGCATGTCGCCGCGAGCTGCACGTACGGTCCCTGCACTTTCTTTTTTCAATAAAAAATCTCCCCAGTAGGGGAGATTTTTTGTGTATCGTTATTGAACCGTTACTTCTACATCATTGCTGTACGCTGCACATTCAGCATCGCGGAGGATACACACACGAAAGTGTTGAACTCCACTTGGAACCTTGATCCATGTTCCTTCACGGCTCTTTTCATGTTGGCGCCACCAGTAGTTGATTTGGTTGTGTACCGGGTTTGGTGTGTTTCCGCGTACCAAAATAAATCCATCACTCACATCAGCACCTTCGTCAACATTCCATTCCAATTTAACCATGTGCGAGCCTACAGACTCACCAACGAGGCGGATACGTGCATCCGTCATTTCTTCTGATGGGGTTTCTTCCGGAGTCATCATGCGTTCGTCATTCATGGAGTCGTTCGAGTTGTCTGCCATGTTTGGATTTAAGACATCACTTGCCGATTTCGTCATAGGTTGTAAATCGATCGCGTCATTAGAAGTGTTTGTATTCGCGCATCCCGCGCCAATAAGAAGTACGGTACCAAGAAGAAGGGTTGTGACTGGCAAAAATCGTGTGTTCATAAAAGACGATATATGAATATATGTTCATATACTATCACACGATGAAAAAACTGCCAACGATTTAGCTGTGGGTTTCTTTGTGTTTTTTAAGAAGGAGACCCAGGTCGAGCGTTTCTGTGGTTTTGATGCCTTTCATAAACTCTTCCATATGCGACACGATAATCATGGCGCCTTCGTATTGGTTCAGGGCTTCGGCAATAATAGGGAGATGGCGAAAGTTAATATGGTTTGATGGTTCGTCTAAAATAAGAAGCGCGGGTTTCTGCAGTACGAACCGAGCAAAACACAAGAGTCCCTTTTGCCCTTCTGAAAGCGATTCAATACGATTTTGCATAATCGACGAATGGAGAAGAAAGGCCGAGGCTGTGGCATAAATTTCTTCTTTGTCAGGCACATCCATCATGTCGGCCAGGGCTTCATATGGTGTTTTGTCCATATCAAGGCCAGAAAAATCTTGGCGGTAATAACCTACGCGAATATTTGGGAGAATCGTAGCGCCTGGTTCGGTATTTTTTGCTAAACGCTCCAAAAGAGTGGTTTTGCCAATGCCGTTTGGGCCTTTAATCACCAAGCGGTGCCCACGGCGAAGCGCAATGTCGACCGGCACATGCACGGGTTCATGGTGGTCAAGTACGGTGACTGACTCAAGTTTTACGACGACCTCAGTAGTATGTTCGTAGGGGATGGTAAACGACTTAATCGCGCGATCATCTTTACGCACATCCACTTTATTTTCTTCCTGTACGTCAATTTCTTCTTTGAGTTTCGCAGCGAGTTTACGCATCTTACCCCCTTTATTTGCAAAAAAGTTGACTTTTTCTTTTTTGTCTAAAATATCTTTTTCAAGCTGAGCATTTTTGCGCTCCTCACGTTCAATTTGCGCTTTAATTTGCTCAACGACGTCCATGTAGTTTCCTGAATACTGTTCAAGTTTCTTTTTGCGTGCATCAAGGTATAGGACACTGTCAGTAAATGAGTTCAAAAAGTCGGCATCATGAGAAATAACAATGACGGTTTTGTCGTACAAAATAAGGAACATTGTTAGGTGGTCGATGCCAGCTTGGTCAAGATTGTTGGTCGGTTCGTCTAAAAGAAGCACGTCAGGGTCTTGAATAAGGGCGTAGGCCAAAAGAAGACGAGCCTGCTGCCCACCCGAGAGCGCACGAATTTTTTTATCAAGCGGAACATTCAAGTTCACTTTTTCAAATACGTCGGCAATGAGCTTGTCGAGGTTGTATTTGGTTTCGCTAAACGCGGTTTCAAAATATTCTCGCACCGTGTGGTCGAGGTATTGCTTTGGCACAATTTGCGGGGCAATGGCCACGGTCGCTCCATCACGAATATGCACTTTGCCGGTGAGGGGCTTTACTTCGCCAGTCATCAGTTTAAACATGGTGGTTTTTCCTGCCCCATTTTGCCCCATGATGGTTACCTTTGTGCCTTCGCGTACCGAACCATTAGCCTCTTCGAGCTGCAATTTTTCCTCGTCGTAGCCAAAGGTAGTGTTTTCAAAGCGAACAATAACGTTATTCGAACTCATAGAAGAAATAATTGTGGCTTAGTATAGCGGAGGATGCGATTGGTGTCAATACAAAGGATTGACAAATTCATTTTTTTGTCCATATAGTAAGGGGTAAGAGGGAATAATCATGGGAAAAAGAATTGTCATCTCTGGCCCAAGAGGGGCAGGAAAGGGCACTCTCGTAGAACACGCTCTTTCCAGGTTTGGTGGCCAGCATGGATTACGGCGCATGGTGTCGACGACAAGTCGTCCACGACGCCCTCTCGAGGTGAATGGCACGCACTATAATTTTCGCAGACCAGAAGAGATACGGGCACTTTGGGAGGTCAGGGAACTTTTTTGGGTGGAAAATATCGGCGGTCACCTATATGGTTTGGAGCGATGTGCCGCGGAGGTGCCCTGTGGCATCATCGACGTGCATCCTCCGGGAGCTCGGATCATTCGTGACTGGGCCACGGCACAGGGTGACAAAACCCTTCTCGTCGGTGTTTTCGCACCAAGAGGCGATCGCCTTCGTCGGCTGGTTGAGCGAGAAAAAGGGTTGTATAACGCCCTGCTCCGTCTGGCGGAAGATCCCGTGTCTCCCAATACTAACGATTACGCCGATTTTGATCTGCGTATCGAAAACGGAGACCTCATGGACTACGAAGACGGAGGGCGTATTAGTCCGGGGTTTACCGAAGCGCTCGACCGTATGAAAAAGTTTTTGTTCGAGGGGTGAGCGCGACGCACTGTCTCGCGCCACCCTTCTTTTTATTGTAAAAGTTTTTATATTTCACGAACGAGGTTTTTCTGTTACAGTACATACTGTATTTCGTAACTACTATTATTATATATGCAAAAAATAATTCCCCATCTTTGGTTTGATAAAGAAGCAAAACAGGCGGCCGAATTTTACGCAACCGTGTTTCCTGATTCGCGTGTCACATCGGTCACCACTCTTCACAATACCCCGTCGGGTGACGCGCATTCGGTAACATTTGAAGTAATGGGGTACACGTTTATGGCCATCAGTGCCGGGCCCGTGTTCAAAATAAACCCCTCCATTTCATTTATGGTTAATTTTGACCCTGCCGAAGATAGCGAGGCAAAAACTAGAATTGATGAAATTTGGCATAAGCTTATGGATGGCGGCAAAGCCCTCATGCCACTCGACAAGTATCCATTTAGTGAGCGGTATGGGTGGGTTGAAGACAAGTTTGGTGTATCATGGCAACTGATACTCACCAATCCGGGTGGAGAGAAGCGCCCTAAGATTATGCCAGCACTTCTTTTTGTGGGCGACGCGTGTGGAAAGGCGGAAGCGGCTGGAGATTTGTACGTGTCTGTATTTAAGCATGCAAAACGCGGTCAAATAGCTCGTTATCCTGCGGGTATGGAGCCAGATAAAGAAGGAACGCTCATGTTTAGCGATGTTATGCTTGAGGGGCAGTGGTTTGTGGCTATGGATAGTGCGCGTAAACATGAGTTTGCCTTTAACGAAGCCGTTTCATTTTTGGTACATTGTGATACGCAAGAAGAAATAGATTATTTTTGGGAAAAACTCTCGGCAGTACCTGAGGCTGAACAATGTGGTTGGATTAAAGATATGTTTGGTGTGTCATGGCAAATCACCCCACGCCTCCTACATGAACTTATGAGTAAAGGGACGCAAGAGCAAATTGACCGCCTCACGCAAGCGTTTTTACCAATGAAAAAGTTTGATGTGGAGAAGTTGAAACAGGCGTTTGAGGGACAAAAATAGTGGTATAACAGGAAACCTGATACTTTGACTTCACATCCCTACGGTGCTATAGTCATTATATACCCCTCAACCGAGGGCGTTTTCCTGTTGTGTCAGTTCTTATAAACTTTTATGCAAGATAAAATCCGTATTAAGGGTGCGCGCGAGCACAACCTGAAAAATATCTCTGTTGAGATGCCGCGCAATAAAATGATTGTGTTTACCGGGCTTTCTGGATCAGGCAAGTCGAGTTTAGCGTTTGATACTATTTTTGCTGAAGGACAGCGTCGGTATATCGAAAGCTTGTCAGCGTATGCACGTCAGTTTTTGGGCGGCATGCAAAAGCCAGATGTTGATGAAATTGAGGGCTTGTCGCCAGCGATTTCGATTGACCAGAAAGCGCATAGCTCAAACCCGCGTTCAACGGTTGCGACCATCACAGAAATATACGATTATTTTCGTATTTTGTTTGCGCGTGTCGGTGAGCCGTTTTGTCCGTTGTGTGACACCAAAATTGAAAAAATGACCACCGACCAAATGGTGGATGCTATTATTCGTGAAGCGCATACCCAAAAACAAACAAAAGAAAAAAAGAAAAAAGAAGATGACGGCGTGATTATTTTTTCTCCAGTCGTTCGTGGGCGAAAAGGCGAGTACTACCAGATGCTCTATGATTTGTATAACTCTGGTTTTTTAGAAGTGAGAGTTGATGGTACAATTAAAAGTTTGCGTAACCGCATTACTCTTTCGAAAAACAATCAGCATACGATTGAGGTGGTCGTCGACAAGTTGCCTCATACCATGTTTCAGGCTGAAACAATGTCTGAAGAAGATCGACAGCGTTTAGCCGAAGCCGTTGAGCGTGCGGTTGATTTATCAAATGGGCTCTCGACCGTGCAATATGTTCCCGAACAAGAAGCAACCTATAGCACCGAGTATAGTTGTCCAAACGACGGGTTTAGTTTTCCTGAAATTGAACCGCGCTTATTTAGTTTTAATAGCCCATACGGGCAGTGTAGTCGCTGTACCGGTCTTGGTACGGCAGAAATTTTTAGTGAAGAAATTTGTCCAAAGTGTGAAGGAAAACGACTTAATGAAAACGCTCTGTCGGTTAAAATCCTTGATAAAAATATTTACGAAGTGACAAGGCTCGACATTAAAGCGGCCAAAGATTTTATCGCGCTTTTAGAAAAAAAACTCAGTGAGAAAGATTTAGAAATTTCTGGCGCTGTGTTTCGCGAGGTCACGAGCCGACTTCAGTTTATGCTCGATGTTGGGTTGGATTACCTGACCCTTGATCGTAAAGCTGGAACCCTGTCAGGTGGAGAAGCGCAACGTATTCGCTTGGCGTCACAAGTTGGAACACGCCTTGTTGGCGCGCTCTATGTGCTTGATGAACCAACGATTGGGCTCCACCAACGCGATAACGATCAGCTCGTGTCAACGCTTCGCAATTTGTGTGACGTAGGGAACACGATTATTGTGGTTGAACACGATGAAGATACGATTTTAACCAGTGATTGGATTGTTGATATTGGCCCTGGCGCCGGGCGCCATGGGGGAGACGTGGTGTATTCCGGGCCCATTCAAAGCATGCTTTCGCCAAACACAAAAAAAGTAGACACATATGGGTGCGCGGTAATTGGTGATCCAAAAAAATCATTAACAGGAAAATATTTGCGCCGCGAAGAAGCCATTGAGTTGCCTGAAAAACGAAGAAAAGTAGATGAGTCAACGCCAAAACTCAAAATTAAAGGCGCGCGTGAGCATAATTTGAAAAATGTCACGGTTGAGGTGCCGCTGCGTCGGTTTGTATCGCTTACTGGTGTGTCGGGTTCAGGAAAATCAACACTCATGCACGATATTATTTATCGTACCGTTGCAAACAAGCTCAATCATGTAAACAAAAAAACCGGAGCATACGATTCAATGACTGGTACAGAGTACATCGACAAAATTATTGTGATTGATCAGTCGCCGATTGGGAGAACTCCGCGTTCAAACCCTGCCACCTACACCAAAGCCTACGACACGATTCGTGAAATTTTCGCGTTAACCACCGAAGCGCGTGTCCGTGGGTATAAAACAGGGCGATTTAGTTTCAATACGCCTGGCGGACGCTGCGAACACTGTGAAGGGCGCGGGGTTCTCGAAATCGAAATGCACTTTTTACCCAGTGTCGAAATTGTATGTGATGTGTGTAAAGGGAAGCGTTTTGATCAAGAAACGTTGCAGGTATTTTACAATGGCAAAAATATTTACGACGTGCTTAACTTAACCATTGAAGAGGCCAATGACTTTTTTGCCGACATTCCTGGGATTGCCGACAAGATGAAGGTGTTAAAAGAAGTTGGGCTGGGTTATTTAACCCTCGGGCAATCAGCCACAACGCTTTCAGGTGGTGAAGCGCAGCGTATTAAGCTATCGCGTGAGCTTGCCAAACGGAACACCACCAAAACACTCTATCTTCTTGATGAGCCAACGACCGGGCTTCATTATGATGATGTGAAAAAACTTATTGACGTACTGCAACGCCTGGTGAGCCAGGGGAATACGGTGATGACGATTGAACACAACCTCGACCTTATTAAATGTGTTGATTGGATTATTGACATGGGCCCTGAAGGTGGAGCTAAGGGCGGTGAGATTTTGACCGTTGGTACGCCCGAACAAGTGTCGAAAGTGGGAAGGAGTCATACCGGTACGTATTTGCGCCGTATCTTGGCAGAGCCGAAAAAGTAGGGCATACTAAGGAGACTATCGTTATTCTTCTATTCGCGTATATGAGTAAGAAGCAAGGGGAGGAGTCAACAATTGCAGACGTGATGAAATTTCTTGGGATACTCGAGACAAAAGTTATGGGGGAATTTTATGCTATACGTCAGGATATTGATCATCTCAAACAAGGTCAATACGCTCTTCAGCAAGAGCTGGTGTACATTAAAGAGCGTCTCACTTCTTTAGAGAAAAAAACAACTGAAGATTCTGATGCGTACGCGAAAGAGGTTGTTGAATTGCGAACTCGTGTCAGAAAATTAGAAAAAGAATTTGAAAAAATCAAAGCACGGGGGTAATGATTACACCAAATGAATACGATCGAACAAAAGCTGATTGAGCTACCTGATGTACCAGGCATCTATTTATTTTATAATAAAGAAAAAGAGCTGGTGTATGTGGGCAAGGCAACATCCTTAAAAAGTCGTGTGCGCAGTTACTGGTCACCCCGAAAAACACTTCGCCCGATTGAACAAATGATGCACGAAGTAGTGAATCTTGCCTGGATTGAAACAGATTCGGCATTAGAAGCTGCTATTTTAGAGTCGGTGTACATTAAAAAACATTTCCCAAAATATAATGTCGACGGTAAAGACGATAAAAGTTGGAATTATATTTTGATTACGAAAGAAGCCTATCCGCGCGTAGTAACGATGCGTGAACATGAGATGATTTTGTTGCCAAAAAAGCGGGCGAAAGAAGTGGTGAAACGCAGGTCAACAAAGGCACGAGTACTGTCACACCAAGATATTGCCTATGAGTTCGGGCCGTACCCAGGTTTAAACACCCCTGAGGCTCTAAAAATCCTTCGTCGCATATTTCATTTTTCCAATTGCACCCCTGGGCAGGGAAGACCATGCTTGTATCGCCAAATGGGGCAGTGTTTTGGGGTATGCACTGGCGAAATTACAAAGGTAGAGTATCGTGACAAGGTCATAAAACCGCTCGTCATGTTTTTGCGTGGTGAGAAAAAACGCTTAGTTTCAAATTTAGAAAAAATCATGATGGCTGCGGCCAAACGAGAAGATTTTGAAGAAGCAGCTCGACTACGCGAGCAACTGAAGGCACTGTACCGCATCCACGACATCGCGCTTCTCAATAAAAGTTTTGTGTCTGACGAGGTGGAAACGAAAGACGGAGTTACGAGAATTGAAGGCTATGATATTTCGAATTTAGGTTCTACAGGAATCGTTGGAAGCATGGTGGTGTTTACCAATGGAGTGCCCGATAAAGCGCAGTATCGTAAATTTGCTATGCAAACCGTGACCGGGCAAAGCGATGTGGATTCACTTGAAGAAATGCTTCGTCGTCGATTGAAACACACTGAATGGAAATTTCCTGACGTGATGTTGATCGACGGTGGTCGACCGCAAGTAAATAAAGTAACAGCACTTTTTCAAGAATTAGGTATTACCATTCCGTTTGTGGGTATTGCCAAAGGGCCAGAGCGTAAACGCAATGATTTTACCTTTCCGCACAACATTAAAGCGGAAGGCAACGAACATATGCGTGAGTTTGTGAAATACGTGAATGAGCATCAAGAGCTTCTTATTCGTGTGCGTGATGAAGCGCACCGGTTTGCGATTTCATATCAACGTGTGAAGCGGGGGATGAGGAAATAGTTTTTTAGAAAAAAACACCCGCTTTGGGTGAACAAAATTTCTGCACCCACCAAAGCTTGTCGGCTCCGGCGAGTGCAGTAGTGACTCATTCGTCGTACTCGATTTTCCCCACCTTTGTTTTAGGGTTGTATCGAATACGAAGATGTATGGTCTTGCCCTCTATCGTCGCACTACCTCCAATGAGCAGGTCGTAGCTTCCCTCTGACTCCATGCCGATCGAGGTGATGATGACGGCCACTGCCCCTCTGTCCGTGTGGAAGGTGACTTCTGAGGGGTTCGGCTGCTCCTCGTACGCGCTCTGGAGCGCACACGTGAGGTCTACGATGTCTGGTTGGGGTTTATCGACCGAGATCTTCAGTGTGATGGTGTTAGCCATGTCGTCCTTTGTGCTGCTCGTTCCAATGTGAGCAGCTCGTTTATTTATTCCAGAAATTTCTTTTTTTGTCAATACAACTGGTGGAATTCATTGAAATTCTCTCTTTTCGTTTATTCAAGGGTTTTTCTGTGGATAACCACCCAAAAAAGCCTTAAAAAACCCTTGTCAAAGGCATAGAGTGGTATATAATGGGTGTAGGTGGGAGAAAGTGGGAAAAATGCTTGTCTTCCCAAATAGACACCTACCTATGTTTATCGGTGAGTATCTCCACAGCTTAGACGAAAAAGGACGTCTCTCAGTACCGAAAAAGTTTCGGGCTGATTTGGTCGCTGGCGCAGTTGTGACCCGTGGCCTTGATCGATGTCTGTTTCTCTATACCAAAGCTGAGTGGCAGAAGCTTGCCGAAACATTGTCGAACTTGCCATTCGCCCAAGCCAATAGCCGTGCGTTTGCGCGTCTTATGTTGGCAGGAGCTATGGATGTTGAGGTCGATAAACAAGGCCGAATAATGTTGCCAGAATATCTGCGCACATTCGGCGGGCTCACGAAAAACATTGTCGTGGCTGGTCTCTATAACCGGCTCGAACTATGGGACAGTGAAGCCTGGAGTGCCTACAAGGCAAAAACAGAAAGTGAGAGTGAAGCAATCGCCGAGCACATGGGAGCCCTAGGGATATAGCTATGCGCCATGTTCCTGTGCTCCTTCGTGAGGTGATTGAAACACTGCGACCCCTCCCAGGGCAGACGTTTGTTGACTGTACACTCGGAGATGCCGGCCACGCCGAAGCCATCCTCGAGGCAACACGCCCAAACGGAACCCTCATCGGTTTTGATGCCGATCCCGAGGCAATTATTCGCGCGAAACGATTTCTTGATCGTTTCGGTGAACGAGTGGTGTATGTCCGTGACAACTTTACCACCATGCCTGAGGCGCTGAACGCGCGGGGGATAAAAAAAGTTCATGGCATCTTGGTTGACCTTGGCTGGTCAACACCACAGTTTGAAGAACGTGGTCGGGGGTTTAGTTTTCAAAAGGGAAACGAACCTCTTGATATGCGGTATTCCGGTGGAAGTGAGCATCATCGTCAAACCGCACGAGATATAGTTAACAGTTTTTCAGAAGAAGAACTGACGCAGATATTTCGTGAGTACGGTGAAGAACAGCTTGCGAAAGAGATCGCGGCCAATATCGTACAAGCACGCGGTGTGAAACCTATAAATACGGTTGGGGATTTGGTAGAAATTGTGTTGCAATCGTATCGTGCCAAATTAAAAACAACGAAAGAAGTGCCGTGGATTGGTGGGTTACACCCAGCCACAAAAGTATTTCAGGCGCTTCGCATTGCCGTAAACACGGAACTTGAGGTGGTACGGCAAATAATTGTGTCAGCACTCCCGTTTTTGGCTGAAGGTGGCAGGCTCGCGATCATTTCGTTTCATTCGCTTGAAGATAGGATTGTCAAGCATCTGTTCAAAGATATGGAACATGAAGGATATTCAATTGTTACCAAAAAACCAATTGAATGCGCAAAAGAAGAATGGGAAAAAAATCCACCATCGCGATCGGCTAAATTACGCGTGATTCAAAAAATATAATATGCCTACATACTTACGCAAAGAGCAAAAGCAACAGGCACGCAACCATATTGTTGGTGCGACAAGTCGTTTGGTGTTGCTTTTTCTTTTTGTTGGACTTGGTATCACGTATGTGGTACAAAATAGTGTCATTTCAACGAAAGGCTACGATATTGATAGTTTGCGCCGCGAAGTGGCCAGTTTAGAAAAAGAAGATCGCGGCAGACAAATTCAAATCGCGGAATATCAATCACTCCAGCGTGTGGCCGCAAAGGTACAAGAACTTGGTATGGTGCCAGCAGGTGACGTGGAGTACCTTCACCCTGTTGGAAGCACCGTGGCGAAACGGTAAGCCATATCTCTCCATATATAAAACATACTCGGGATCATTCGTCCCGGGTTTGTTTTTGTGCTATACTTTAGGCATTAGTTTCGTATCATGCTCATCGTATTCCAAAGACTCTTTATTGACGCACTCCTGCACGTGCTTCTTTTGCCATTGTGGTGGTACACGGTTGGACTTACTCGTTTTGCGAAAAAAGTATTCTCGTGGTTTCGGTTGGGAAACGAATATCTTGTGCCCTTGTTATGGTGGGGGCATTTGTTTGTGCCTATGTTTGGGGCGGTACAGTGGCAAGAACGGTTGATTAGTTTTTTCATGCGTCTTGTAAACGCGCTCATTCGTACCTTTTTACTGGCAGTGTGGGCTGTGATTCTTGTGCTCGTTATTATGGTATGGTGTGTCCTTCCGCTCATCGCAAGTTATCTTATTGCCTCTGCGTTCTTTTTGCCTAAACCAGCAGTATGAAGTTTGTCTCACTCCCACTTGTTCCTGTGACCTGGTGTCCAACGTGTCGTGGAATGGGCGTGGTTGGTATTCGTGCCTGCGGCACCTGCCGTGGTATGTGTCGTGCCGTCGTTTCTGAAAAAGAAATCATCTGTTTTCCGCTGCCGTTCACGGCTCGTTCTGTGCTGACTCGAAAAATGCAGTCAGTACTTTTGCATGCTGAGGCATTTGTGGGGGCTGGCATCACACTTGGTGCCTTAGCACTCTTTGTGTGGTGGCTTATTGCTCACGACGCGTATGTGCTTGCGACCTCACCCGATTTTTGGCTCTCTGGCGCAGTGTTTCCTCGTGTGAGCATGGCGTTTGCGCTTATCGGACTTATGTATGCCATGGCCGCGCGCGGCCGTATGGAGCGGCGAGTGCAGAAGGCGACTGCGATACATAGTGCAGTACTGCGTGACATCTCTTGGAAAGAGATTCATAGCCGATCACGCCGGTATAAGAAGCTATTTACCGAATCTGCTTCTGATGAATCGTTGCGCGTATGTGATAGGGCATACGACATCGCCGCGGGCGCAGGTTCAACCTCTATTACTCCGGCCCATTTTTTTCTTGCGCTTTTGAAATCACCTGATATTGAACAGGTGTTTCTTCGACTTTTATTACCCAAAGGAACACTTGAAGCAAAAATTCGGCAGCTGTTAGGGGAGAAACAAAAAAAACAGGTGGAGCCACTTCTTGAAGACGCGGGAACAAATGTGTTGTATTATGCGTACGTAGAGGCATCAAAGCACCACAGTGGCGTGGTCTTGCCAACCGACATGCTCGCGGCCACACTGATGGTCGAAACGAAACTACAAGAGGTGTTGTTCGACATTGGGGTTGACGCAAACACTATGACGAACGTCATTTCTTGGGCTCGGTTACGCGAGGTTATGCGTGAAGAATATACGCGTTCAAGTAAAGCGGCTATACATGTGAGTAAACACGGTATTGATCGAGCCATGACCGCCGTATCGACGCCATATTTGGCGAGTGTAAGTACCGACCTCACCTTGCGTGGAAAATACCAACAGCTACGTCCGTGTGTTGGACGTGAAGCAGAGGTCGAAGATATTTTTCGTTCAATTCAAAGTGGGAAAGGCGGCGTTCTTCTGGTTGGTGATCATGGGGTAGGGAAAATGAGCATTGTCGAAGGGCTGGTTGACCGTATCATTCGCAATGAGTGTCCACAGTTTTTGCGTGAAAAACGAGTGCTTCTGTTGTCGACCTCAGCCCTTTTGTCGGGGGCAACCATGTCAGAGGCCGAAGCTCGGTTAGCAAAAGTGGTAAAAGAAGCCGCAAAGGCAAAAAATGTTCTTTTAGTGGTGCCAAACATGCACGATCTTACCGCAGCATCGCGTGATAGTGAGGGTCTCGATATTTCTGAAGCGATGGCAGAGTGGATTTCGCGAGGTCTTTTACCGGTTATTGCTACAGCCACACGCGAAGGGTATGAACAACATATTGCTCGTACGCGGCTCATGTCGTCGCTCTCGGTGGTAGCCGTGAACGAGCCTGCCGAAACACAAGCGATTCCTATGCTGGAAGCGCATGTTGGTTCTATTGAATACCGTACCGGCACCTTCATTACATATGAAGCGATTCGTTCGGCGGCAACATCAGCGAGTAAGTTTTTGCATGATCTTCCGCTTCCATCTTCCGCGATCGAGCTTCTCAAAGAGGCTGCGACTCTTGTAGCCCGACAACATGAAAAGGTGCCGTTAGTGCGCAGTACCCATGTGGCGGCTGTTGTGAAACAAAAAACTGGCGTACCAGAAAGCGCGCTTTCGCACGATGAGGCTAAACTTCTTTTATCTTTAGAAGAAGAACTGCATCGTACGATGATTGGTCAGTATGAAGCAGTGAGTGCCGTGTCACAAGCACTTCGTCGCGCGCGTACCTCGCTTGCAAGCGACAAGCGCCCACTCGCCACGTTTTTGTTTCTCGGGCCAACAGGTGTGGGAAAAACCGAACTCGCGAAAACCATTGCTAAGGTATATTTTGGTGGCGAAGAACGGATGCTTCGGTTTGATATGAGCGAATATCAAGACACTCAGGCAGTGTATCGGCTTATTGGAGAACCGGGAAAGCCTGGCACGGGCTTGCTCACCGAAGCAGTGCGAGAAAAACCATTCCGGTTGATTTTGCTTGACGAGTTAGAAAAAGCAGATAAAGGGGTGTTGAACTTGTTTTTGCAAGTGTTTGATGATGGACGGCTCACCGATGGTACTGGTCGGGCGATCGATTTTCGTTCTACCATGATCATTGCTACGTCAAACGCCGGGTCAGCATTTATTAAAGACCATTTAGAAAAAGGGGAAACCGTTGCGACGATTCGCAATGCGCTTATGCATGAAGAATTAAAACAAACATATCGACCTGAGTTTTTAAATCGCTTCGATGGTGTGATTGTGTTTACTCCGTTACAAAAAGATGATATTAGGGCAGTGGCAAAACTCATGATGAACGATGTGGCTACTCGTCTTGATGAGCGTGGTATTGAACTTTCTATCGACGATGGGGCATGGGACGCGCTTATTCAAAAAGGATACGACGCCGAGTTTGGTGCCCGCCCAATGCGCCGTGCCATTCAAGACACGGTGGAAAATGCCATCGCTGAAAAATTATTAGAGGGTACGGTGGAACGCCGCGATACACTTGTGGTACAATCTGACTTGTCGGTACGGGTACAAAAATCTGAGTAAAACAAAAACCATCCGCCCTCCCACCTTTGTATCCATGGTATGTATGGGTATAAAAGTGGTGTGCGGATGGATTTCGATGAGTTTATCCTTTCTACACAACCACGAGCCTGCCGGCTCGTCAGCTCATGTACTCGATGAGCAAGATCGCAAAGACGATCAGTCCGGGAAGGAGCGCGATGATTACCCCGATCGTGGGGCCTTTGATAGTACCCATACTGATATGCTAGCACAGAAACTGCTTTTTGTCAAGAGGTGAGGCAAATAAATTATCTCAATGTAGCAAATTTTTATATATTATGGAAGAAGAAAAAGAAGAAAAAAAAAGACTGACGCCGTTTCATATCGCGCTTTTTCTTATACTCATCGCGGCCGCGGCCATACTTAAAATTCTTGAATTCCGTTATCCAAAGGCCACACTCCGTGTAGGTGATGATACGCTTTCGGTGTTGGTTGCAAATACGCCTTCTCGCCAGTACCAGGGGCTCGGAAATAGAGATTCCATTGCCCCAGAAGACGGTATGCTTTTTCCGTTTTCTGAGCCGGGTCGTCTTGGTTTTGTCATGCGAGGTATGCGCTTTCCAATCGATATTATTTGGCTAAGTAATGGAGTTATTGTTGATATTGCCCCCAATACCCCTCTTGAGCCCGGTGCAAAAGAGGAGGATTTAAAGGTCTATTTCCCTCGTGTGCTCGCTAATACCGTGCTTGAGCTCCCGGCTGGCGAGGCCGAGAAACGAGGGTTTAAGATAGGTGACAAGGTAGAGGTTGTAGATAACTAGGGCACTCCCTCTTGACGAAGGGGAAAAAGCCATGTATACTTCGGCTACCAGTAAACAATTCTTCTTTTATGATTGCCGTTATTGAAACAGGTGGAAAACAATACGTGGTACGCGCGGGCGACACTATTTTTGTTGAAAAACTTGAAAAAAACGTTGGTGACATGGTAAGTTTTAAAGTGCTCATGATTACTGATGAAGATGGCTCAAATGCCAAAGTTGGTATGCCAGAAGTGAGTGGTGCATCAGTGAGTGGCGAAGTGCTCGGTCAAGTTCGCACCAAAAAAATTGATGTCGTGAAATATAAGCGTAAAGTGCGCTACACCAAAGTACATGGTCACCGCCAAGAAAAAACGAAAGTAAAAATTGCTTCAGTGAAATAATCAAAAATCCCCGGCAACGGGGATTTTTGTTTGTGCGATCTATGTTGTTCGGTGTGTGAGCGCGCTCGAGAGTGTCATGTCGTCGGCATACTGCAAATCACTTCCTGTTGGTAAGCCTCGGGCTAAGCGGGAAATTTTCACCGGAAGTTTCAGTGATTTGATGTGCCCTTCAAGATACAACATGGTTGTTTCACCTGGTAGGGTTGGTGAGAGTGCTAAAATCACCTCATGAACTTTACCACCGTGTATTCGTTTTAAAAGAGATGATATTTCTAAGGTGTGAAGGGTGTCGGGGTCATCGCCACGCAAGGTTCCGCGCAGTACATGATATACCCCATGATAGGCGCCTGTTTTATCAATCACTTCTACGTCTTGCGGTTCAGCGACCACGCAAATGGTGCGTTGGTCGCGTTTTCCATCACCACACCGTTCGCAGGGTGACTGTTCGGCGAAGGTGCGGCACTGCTCACAGCTCCGCACGGTGTCCATGAGCGTTTTCAACGCTTGGGTCATTTCGGCGACATCTTTTTTTCCAGCTTTTAGTAAATGAAAAACAAACCGCTCAGCGGTTCGTTTTCCGACCGATGGAAGTCTGGAAAATTCTCGAATAAGGTGTTGAATGGAAGGGGAGTACATACGGCATCGGCACCTGTACCCAAAAGGATATTACGAGGTAAGTCCTGGAATGTTTGGCATGCCACCCATGTCTTTCATTTTGGTTGCCATCACGCGCTGTACTTTTTTTAGAGCATCACTGTGCGCTTCCATAATGGCTTTTTGGAGTTTTTCTTTTTTATCAGCGTTCAAAAGTTCAGCATGTACATCAATGGCAGACATTTCTAAGTTGCCATTCATCGTAATGGTAACCCCACCTGAAGAAGCAGTGACACTTTCGGCTCCAAGCATATCTTGGATTTTCTTAGCCTGGTCGCGGAGATCTTTAAACTGTTTTAATTTTTCAAACATATAAATAGCTTAGTAAATTACATTAGAATTTTGGCATGACTGGTCCGGCTGGTTTTGCCTGTGGCACTGGGGCGCTTGGCGCGCTTGTGCCATGCCGTCCGTCGAGGTTGACATAACTTGCGCGTGCCTCGTCAAAGAAGAGGCGTACAACTCCAGTAGGGCCGTTACGGTGTTTCGCGATATGGATTTCCCCAATATGGCGTTCATCGGGTGGAATTTCCTCGAGACGATAGTTTTTATCAGCCGATTTGCGGTAGATAAACATCACCACGTCAGCATCCTGCTCAATACTACCAGAGTCACGCAAATGTGACAACTTAGGAATAGCAGGTTTGGTTTGTTCCACACTTCGTGATAACTGCGATAAGGCAATCACCGGAATATTGAGCTCACGCGCAATTCCTTTAAGTCCACGGCTCATTTCGGCTACTTCTTGCACACGATTATCACCTTTCGTTTTACGATGCGATTCCATGAGCTGCAGATAGTCAACGATCATAAGCCCAAGCCCGTGTTCAGCCTGTAAGCGGCGGGCTTTGGTGCGAATTTGCATCACATTATTTCCTGGTGTGTCGTCGATAAAAATCGGTGCGTCTGAAAGCACGCCCATGGCACGACCAATGCGCGGAAAGTCATCGCTGTTTGGACTATCCGACAAGTTACCTGTACGCATTTTCCATAAGTCAACGCCGGCCTCAGCACAAAGCATACGGTCAACCAGCTGTTCTTTACTCATTTCTAAAGAAAAGATACCGACAGGGACACGAGCTTTGACTGCCGCAAAGCGCGCAATATCAAGCGCAAACGAGGTTTTACCCACCGACGGCCGAGCGGCCAAAATAATCAAGTCAGATTTTTGAAATCCTGCTAAAAGAGAATCGAGGTCTCGATACCCACTCGGGGTGCCACGTAGTTTTCCTTTTTCACGGTGGAGCTCGTCAATGCGATCAAACGCCTCATGAAGCACGGTTTTAATGCCGGTAAATGTTTGCTTTAAATGCTTTTGACTTACGCCATAAATATGTTGTTGCGCGGCATCAAGGAGGCCCGACAGGTCTTCGCCTTCTTCAAATGAGAGTTTGGTAATTTCATGCGCCGCGGTTTGAAGTTTACGCAGAGTGGCCTTGTGTCGAATAATTGAGGCGTACTGTTTGATATGCGAGGCGGTTGGGACACTATTTGAAATTGACACGAGATACGGGCGGCCACCGATTAAATCAAGTTGTTTGCGTTCATCTAAGCGGCTTGAAACGGTGAGAAGGTCAATCGGTTCATTCTTGCTGTAGAGTTCTAAAATCACCTGATAAATAAGCCCGTGCGCGTTTTTGTAAAAATCCGTTTCATCAATTTCATCTGCCACCTTTAGCATGGCTTCTTTATCAATCAAAAGCGACCCCAAAAGTGACATTTCGGCTTCAAGATTATGAGGGGGGATTCGTTCAATTTCTCCAAGAGTGGTCGCCATACAGAACCTATCTCAAATATAATTCATGGCTCATTTTTAGCCGGTTTCGGCCGCAAAAGGCCATACTTTCGTCGTCATAACACCATTATGCCTTCTCAATTCTGTCCTTTTTCGCTCAAAACCTGCTTGAAAACTGACTCAAAATGATATTTGAGATAGGTTTTACGCTCTAAAGTGGGGGTATCATATCCCAGCCATTCAGGGCTGACAACCATAAAAAGAGGATAGAGTGTGGACTGCCTGGGGATGTTGACCAAGCCCCTCTGGTTTGAGACTATATAAGCACGAAATCTATGAAAATTCTCATTATAAATCACCTCTATCCGCCCGATGTACAGGGAGGAGCTGAGACGGTCGTATACGCTCGGGCACAGGCCCTACAGAAGGCTGGGCATGAGGTGATGGTGCTCACGACCCGCCCTTATACTGGCCTCGGCTCGCTTAAGTTAGAGAAAACGGTGGAAGATGGGGTGGTGGTATATCGTTTTTTTCCTTTAAACCTTGGTTCATACCAGAATCTAGCCACCTACGGCGTTCTTCGACGTGCGTTTTGGTTTATGGTGGCGTTATGGGGAAGACCAGGTGTAAAAGCGGCCAAGAACGTAATTCAGGAAATAAACCCTGATATGATTGAAACGCATAACTTGTTTGCGCTTGGGTTTGGCATTCCTCGCACCATTCAGAACATGAAGAAAGAGCATCGCGTGGTGTTGCATGATGTGCAACTCGTAGAACCAAGCGGGATTCTTTCGTGGAATCATCATCGTGACTCACTGGTACAAAGTGTATACGCAGCAATGATGCGTTCACGATTCGGTAAACCAACCGTTGTCGAAACACCATCATTATTTTTACAAGAATTTTATCAGTCTCGTGGGTTTTTTCGTACATCGCGCTGGCAAGTGGTTCGCCCGAGTGCGGTTTCAAACACCGATGTGAAACCTGCGATTGGCAAGTTTTTGTTTGCTGGCTCGCTCGTGATGCATAAGGGGCTAGAGTGTTTGCAGACTGCTTGGGAATTGTATGGCAATGCACGTGCGCACTTGTCGATTGTCGGCAAAGGGCCACTTCTTGAAGAATTGAAAATTTGGGCTGCAACACAAAGCAATGTCACGGTGCATGGACCGTTATATAACGAGGATTTAAAAGAAGCCTATCGCAGTGCTGACACACTATTATTTCCATCTATTTGTTTAGAAAATTATCCGACCGTGATTGGCGAAGCACGTGCGGCCGGATTATATGTTATTGCGAGTGATACGGGTGGAACCAAAGAAACGTTTGTGAAAGAAAAAGAAGGGGTACTCGTTGAACCTGGGAATATTGAGGTGTGGATACGGGCGTTGAAGAAACGGTTTTAATTCCATCTTGGATAATTGGTGTATGCGTACATATAAAATAAGTCTCTGGCCGCCGTTTATTCATCGTAAAAAACTTCAAGAACTTGAGGTAGAATTTTTGGGTTGGAAAGATAAGGAGATGGAAAAAAAGTACTTGCATTACGTTTCTTATTTTGAAACAGAATCATGGGATGGGCG
>JACCDG011706859.1_pt1 | contig 22618 bp, 24 predicted proteins | sample 7442471 | NCBI WGS metagenome assembly JACCDG01 (sample SAMN15323444, study PRJNA562643) | freshwater metagenome | isolation source: river surface water | place: USA:Blue River Watershed | collected 2017-08-17 | reverse complement strand
GATTAGAGAGTTCAAAGATATTTGAAAAATTGATATGGATTTATTCAAAAATTTACTTCGATTTTAATGAATTTAGAATTTTGGGGAAAAAATTTGAATTATTGTTGGAATTCAACAGGCCCTTAATTAGCCTTTTTAACTCTAAATTTTTGGTATAACCTAAAACTTCTTAAATGAAATTTATTATAACTATTTTTCTGCTATTTATGCTTAGCGGCTTTGAAGCTAAGGCTGGTTTGGCGGTTTCTGGTTGGCAGGAGAAATCTATAATTACTAAGGATGGAAAGAGTTCAGAAATTTTAATTACTGGGCAGCTGAGAGATATCCCGGCCAATCAAGTTATTCAATCATTGTCACTTGGTTTTACTGATGATCAGGATATATATATTAAGCGCGTGATTAGTGATAATAATCTTTCTAATGTTACTAATTCTGATGGTAATTATTCTTTTGTAAGCAATAAACTAACTATCAAATTTCCTCGCAGCAAAAGAAATAATGATTTTATTGCAATTTATTTTTCTTACGACCAAAAATATCATAAAATAAATCGCTTTTTAAGACAAGAGGCAATTTATGTCCCAAGTTTGGCTGCTGGTGCTAGAGCTCAGGTGATTCTTAGTTTTCCTAGCTCTTATGAGTCAGCAACTCTGAATCCTGATGTTACTAAAGATGGTAATAATTTTATTTATAGTGACATAGTACCTCAAGATGGTGTGCGTGAAATAATTAAATTAACCCCGACTGAAACTAGCTGGAATGTGGTAGTTGAAAACAAAATTAGCACTACAGAGCCTTTGGGAAAATTTACGATTAAAATGCCACAATTTTTTCAAAATTATCATCAGCGGGTTGAAAATTATCAGATCGCAGCAAGCATTGCTCCAATTGCACAAACAAATCAAGGAACCATAAAATCACTGATATTTAATACTAATGAATCACGAATCTCAGTTTATAGTAAAGCCAAAATCACCACCGGTATTAATAGCAAAGTCATTATTAATCGTAGTCCTGATAATTATTTACATGTTAATAATGATGAACAAATATTGCTTGTACCAATTTTACAGCAAATTATAGATGATCCAAACTATGATAATATTCCGCTTTATGCTAAAATTGGTCAATTTGTTCATCGATTTATCAAATATGATCTTGCTTATATCAATAAATTAGAAGACCTAAAAACCGTGGTAAAAAACCGCGTTGGAGTTTGCACCGAATATTCTCGATTATTTACCGCCCTATCTCGCCTCGCAGGAATTCCAACCGTCACTGTTGGCGGCATTGCTTGCGGCGAATATGATAAATGCCAAGGCCATAGCTGGAACATTATCTATTATCATAATGATTGGATAGAAGTCGACCCCACCTGGGATCTAATGTCTGGCATTGTCTCTTCTTCTCATGTTTATACTAATGACTATGAAAATCACGATATCATGATAGAATATTTTAGCATCGGCAATAAAGAAATTGTATCATCAACAACATCGCAGATGAGCTTAGATTGATAGCCTTGGGTCCTAACTTGTCAAAAAAGTACCTTTTTGATTTGTTTTTTATTTTTTAAAGTAGATAATGGTAGTGTTTTAAGGTCATTTTAATAATTCAGAATATTTAAAAATCGATGTCAAAAAAATACTTGATTGGCTATTTCTCGTTAATATTTTTTGCTTTTTGTCTATTGGTAAAAAATTCTGTAGCTGCCAGTTTTAAAAATCGCGATTATTTAACTATGGTTGGTTCTTCAACCGTTTATCCTTTTGCTACTGTCATTGCTGAGCAATTTGGTAATGATAGTAAATTTAAGATTCCAACCGTTGAGTCAATTGGTAGTGGCGGTGGTTTTAAATTATTTTGCGCAGGAATTGGCTTTGAATATCCGGATTTTGCTAATGCTTCAAGAAAAATTGAGGCAAGTGAGCTTGCAAGATGCAATAAAAATGGGATTAAAAATATTATCGAAATCAAAATCGGTTATGATGGTATAGTTTTGGCTAACGCAATTAATGGCGCCAAATACAGTTTTACCAAAGAAGAGTTATTTTTAGCTTTGGCTGAAAAAATACCACAAAATGGCGCTTTAATTACTAATCCCTATCAAAAATGGAGCGATATTAATCCTCAATTACCAAATAGCGATATTGTGATTTATGGTATGCCGCCTACATCTGGCACCAGAGATAGCTTTATTGAAATGGTAATGAATGAGGTATGTGATCATAAGCAAGAATTTATTGCCGCCTTCAGCGATTCTGCTAAAAGAAGTAAAAAATGCAAAATTATCAGAAGTGATGGTAAGTTTATTGAGGTTGGAGAAAATCCCAATCTCATTATTCAAAAATTACGAAATGATAAAAATGCCCTTGGTATCTTTGGTTTTAGTTTCTTAGAGCAAAATCAGAATGCAATTCAATCAGCTGCCATTAATGGTGTAAAGCCATTATTTAAAACCATCGCTGACGGTAGCTATAAATTATCACGTCCTCTCTTTATCTACGTCAAACAAGAACATATTAATTTAGTGTCCGGCATGAAAGAAATGATCATGGCAATAATTAGCAAAGAAAATCTGGGCAATGAAGGCTATTTGATAGAAAAAGGTTTGGTACCACTTACCAATATTGAGCTTTCAAAGATTAGAAATGAAGTTTTACAATCACTTTCTTAAAGTTTTAAGATTATAAATCAGAATCATTAAGCGTAAGAAATTTTTGCCGATTTTTAATTTACTTTTGCCAATTTTTTGGTCGTAATTGTAAGAAATTGGGGTTTCGTCAATTATGGCGTTGATTTTGGCTAATTTTATTAGAAATTCGCAAGTATAAGTGAATTCTGGCTCTTTAATGTAATCATCGCCGTAAATTTCCAGAGATTTTTTGAGGATTTTGGTGCCATAGATTCTAAATCCGCTGGTGTAATCTTTTAATCTGCCGCCTGATTTTTTGATAATTGGAAATAAAATTTGCAGTAAAATTGAGACTGATTTACTGATTAATTGACGATATAAAGGAAAGCCTTTGGAGCTGCTATTTGAGCAAAATCTTGAAGCGACTAGAAAATCTAGGTCATTATTATTAAAATATTTTACCATTTCTGCTATTTGGCTGCAAGCATGGCTGTTATCAGCATCTAAAGAAATTACTAAATCCTGATCATCACTGTCTAATGTGGCCTCTTTGATCAATCTTTTAAAAGCAAGTCCTAAGCCTCTTTGATTTTTAAATTCTAGAATTTTGATTGGATATTGCTTTTGTAACTCTGATAGAATTTCAAAACTCCTATCATTACTTGCGTCAATGCAAATAATTATCTGGTAACGGATATTGATATAATTAAAGGAGCTGTTAATATCTGCGATTAATTTTGGCAAATTTTTTTCCTCATTAAGGGCGGCAAAAATGACTTTTATCAAGGCTTGAATAATTTGAGTTAAAAAAATTGAAATTTCCTTTAGTTTAATCATTGATAAAAATAAATCAAAAAAATTAACTTATTTTTCGTGAATAATTTTGAAATCATAAAACAAAAATTTGATGTTATCATTTTGGGATCTGGCGGGGCGGGCTTAAGAGCAGCGGTTTCTTGTCATAATGAGGGAATCAAAAATATTGCAATTATCAGTAAAGTGATGCCATCTCTTAGCCATACAGTTGCGGCTAAAGGTGGGGTTAATGCGGCGCTTGGCAATCAAAAAGCAGATGATTGGCGTTGGCATGCTTACGATACCATCAAAGCGGCAGATTATTTAGCTGATAATGACGCGGTTGAAATAATGTGCGAGGCGGCGCCTCAAAATATTATTGAGCTTGAAAAAATGGGGGTGGTGTTTTCAAGAAATCAAGATGGTAAAATTTCACAGAGAGCCTATGGTGGGCAAATGACCCAGTTTGGTGAGGGCGAAATTGCAAGTAGAGCCTGTTATTCAAAAGATAAAACCGGCCATACTATTTTACATAGTCTTCATCAGCAGACCTTGAGTAGAAAAATCAAATTTTTTAATGAGTTTTTTGTTACTGATTTGTTAATCGATGATTCAGATAGTGCAAAAAAATGTTTGGGAGTGGTAGCAATTGATTTAAATCAAGGCAAGATCGTGATTTTTGAAGCAAAAATTACTATTATTGCAACTGGTGGTCATGCGCAAATTTATTCAAATACTACTTCTTCTTCAATATGCAGTGGTGATGGTGGTGGCCTGGCTTTAAGGGCAAAATTGCCATTGCAAGATATGGAATTTGTGCAATTCCATCCAACCGGAATTTATGGCTGTGGTTTCTTAATTACCGAAGCGGCGAGGGCAGAGGGGGCTTATTTGCTAAATTCTGAAGGTGAAAGATTCATGAAAAATTACGCACCAAAAATGCTCGAATTAGCATCGCGGGATGTGATCGCAAGGGCAATGGCTAATGAAATTATTCAAAATCGTGGATGCGGTCAAAATAAATCCTTTTTATATTTATCACTAACCCATATTAATAAAGAAATTTTACTGCAAAAATTACCCGGAGTTATTGAATTAGCAAAAAATTTTGCCAGAGTTGATATATTTAAAGATCCAATCCCGGTTACGCCTTCCGCTCATTACACTATGGGTGGTGTGCCAACCAATATTGATTGCATGGTAATTTATCAAAATGCCGATCATCAGGAGCAAATAGTTGCGGGATTGATGGCAATTGGTGAGGCGGCTTCGACCTCAGTTCATGGCGCTAATCGCCTGGGATGCAACTCATTACTTGATATTATTGTTTTTGGTAAATTAGCTGGAATTAATGCAGCTAAAATGCTTAAAAATCATGATTTTGGATCAATTAGTGACCCGGTTGCCAAAATTAGTGAAACAAAAATTAACAAAATTTTTAGCCTGTTTATAGGAGAAAAATCTCAAGTCTCATCTAATCTTGCCAAATTAAAAAATGATTTAAGGCAAATAAACGAAATAAATCTTGGAGTTTTTCGTAGCCAAACGCTGATTAACAAGGCATTTGAGCAGATTAATCAATTATTTGAGCAATTTAAGAATTACAAAATTGCAAATAAAAGTTTGATTTACAATGAGGATTTGATTAACTATCTGGAGCTTGAGAATTTATTTTTAAATTCCTATGCAACTTTATATAGCGCATTGCAAAGAAAAGAAAGTCGTGGCGCCCATTATCGCGATGATTATAATTTTCGTGATGATCAAAATTGGCGCTGCCATAGCTTGGTTACAATTGATAATATTGATGATGATAACTTTTTACCAAAATTAAATTTTAGTACCAGAAAGCTTCGTACTAAAACCAAAATAAGTGAGCTTGATATTAATCCAAAGCCTAGAAATTACTAAAAAATATGAGACTTAGCACTAATTTAAATATCATGACTAAAGCAATTGACAAAGCTTCTAGTTTTGTGTTACGTGATTTTAATGAACTTGAAAATTTGCAAAACAATGCTAATTCAGCAACTAAATTTGCTAATTCCTGCTACAGTAAAATCAAAGAAAGAATCATTGATGATCTGTCAAAATTTCGCCTCAATCACAATTTAATTTTTGCGGATGGTAAAAATTATATTACCAGCCAGGGGGGAGAATATTCTTATATTATTAATCCAATTGACGGGCTATATAATTTTTCGCGCTCAATTCCATATTTTGCTATTTCTATTGCTCTTGAGCATACTAATCAAGATGGTGTTAAAGAAATAATTGCGGTGGTGGTAAATAATATAATTGCGGGTGAAGTTTGTTTTGCTGAAAGGGGTTTTGGATCTTATTTAAATAATCGTCGCATTCGAGTTTCCAAAAGAAATAATCATGATTCGCTGCTATTATTAACTGATGATCTTGCAAATCTTAAAAATTTATCTGTAAAACTTGAAAAATTTAAAAATCTTGAAATCAGAAATTACGGCTCAGCTGGCATTAAAATATCTCATTTAGCGGCAGCTAAGGCAGATTTATGCCTATTTTCTCATAAAAATCATCAATTTTTACAACCACTTTTTTTATTAGTAAAAGAGGCAGGTGGCTTGGTGGCAGAAAAACAGGATCAATATATTTTACTGACTAACAATCAAATTAATTTTTCTTAAAAAAAATTTTTCATATGCAATTTATTGATGAGGTAAAAATATTTTTGGAGTCGGGATCTGGCGGTAACGGATCATCGAGTTTTAGAAGAGAAAAATTTATTCCAAATGGCGGCCCTGACGGTGGAGATGGCGGCAGGGGAGGCAGTATAATTTTTGAATGTGTAAAAAATTTAAATACTTTAATTGATTTTCGTTTTAAGCAGCATTTTAAAGCTAAAAGTGGCGAAAATGGTCGCGGTAAAAATCAGCATGGCTCTGCTGCTGAAGATTTAATTTTACAGGTTCCAATTGGTACTGAAATTATCAGTCAGCAAGGAGATGAGGTTTTATCTGATATGACCGAGGTTGGTCAAAGGGTAGTGGTAGTAAAAGGCGGCAAAGGTGGCCTTGGCAATAGCAATTTTAAAAGCTCAACTAACCGCGCCCCTACTTATGCAACTAAGGGTGAAGAAGCGCAAAAGATCTGCGTTTATTTAAAGTTAAAATTACTTTCCGATGCTGGCTTACTTGGCCTGCCAAATGCCGGAAAATCAACATTCTTAGCAGCTACTACTAGGGCGAAACCCAAAATTGCCGACTATCCTTTTACCACTTTAAAACCACAATTAGGAGTAGTTTATGTTGATGATCATGAATTTGTTTTAGCTGATATTCCTGGAATAATTGAAGGCGCCAGTGATGGCAAAGGTCTTGGCGACCGTTTTTTAAAACATATTGAAAGATGCCGGGTATTGTTACATTTAATTGATATTTCAGATGATAATATGAATCAAAATTATCAAACTATCAGGCAAGAATTAAGCAATTACAATCCTGAGCTTGCAAAAAAGCCTGAAATTATTGCCGTCAATAAGATTGACATTTTAAATCAGGATGAAATTACCAAAAAGATAAAATCTTTAAAAAGCTTGATAAAAAAACAATATAAAACCACCCCTAAAATTTTTCCAATTTCTGCTGCTACCAATAAAGGTCTAAAACAAGTATTGCGAGAGTTATATAAGGAAATTAAACCGCTGACTTAAGCTCGGTCATACCCCTCTGCCCTTGCAGGAGAAGGTTGGGTATCGAAGTATTACTAATAAATCACACCATTAAGCCAGGCAATAATAGCAACTGCCACTGTAATCATGGCGCCCATTTTTATTACCAATTTATCACTAACTGCATCAATTTTTCGATCAAGCGCATCAAGTTTGGCATCAATTACATCAATTTTTGTAACGAGATCTTTTTCGATAATCTTAACATCTTTCATAAGTATTTCTTGCTCCTGTCTCAAATTATCTTTAGTTACAAAACCAGCTTGTATTGCGACAAACTTTTTGGTAATTACCTTAGCACTCTTTTCACTAAGACCACTTTTTTCAAGTTCGGTGATAAACTCAAAAGAATCAATCATTGCTGTCATATATTTTAAAAAAGTTTATTAAATGGTGTTATAACCTACTAATGATTTGTTAAGGAATCATCATCACTTTAGATTGCCGGCCGCACTAAATCAATAAAATTATTATGAGAATTCCAGATGATGATTGATTTTATTAAAAATTTGTTTAGATTATCTAAATTTCAGGCAAGGCAGGAGAACGGCTTTAATCAAAAACCTGCCTCGCCATTTCGAAGGTTACGCTTGTGGGGTTGTGGCTATGGTTTAGCCAAGCTTGGTGGTCTTACTTACCAAATAATGGCAGTTTTTCTTCAGACTTCAATTTTGTTATTTGCGATTTAGCGATCGGGGGAAAGCTTCCTTCGCAAATAAGATTATTGAGGTGGGTTTTTTGGTTTTATTTATGGTTTGGCAATGATACCAAAAATATATTGGTATTTACAGGGTAATAATATACCGGTTAGTGTAGTTGCTATGTTATCAAAGCCAAATTAATGTTGTAATTTCTGAACCATATAGCAGGGTAACCAGCGAATTAAGTCTTGATAAGTATGTAAATGAGAAACTGCCAAACTTAAATCATGATCTAAAATCGAAGTTTGGTAAAGCGGTTGGAGAATCTCTGGCTAGTAATTTAGATTTGATTTTTGATAAAATAGAGCCAAAAAATGAAGGGCAATAAGGAAGTGAATGATACTCAATTTAAGAATTTGCAAATAAAGCCTAGATATGAATTTTTGTGGCTTCTGATGATGAGTTGCTTGATGGCTATAGTGATGTCTAATTGGTTTGCTGTTAAGATAATTAAGGTTTCTGATATATAATTGATGCCGGTACTGTAATATTTCCTTAACGTTTTTAATATCGGATGTTATAACAGAGGTTTATGGCTATAAGCATGCAAGAAAGGCAATTTGGGTGGCGTTTATTTTCAATGTAGTTTTTATTTTGTTTGGTCAAATATTGATTCATATGCCAGGTCTAGGTTTTGCAGCAGAAAATGATTTGGCTTTTAACAACTTATTGTCTTTAAGTTCCAGAATTGTAATTGCCTCATTTGTTGCATATGTGATATCAGAAACAGCTAACTCTTATTTTGTAGCTAAACTGCAGATTAAAATTATAATTGAATTAATAGGTTTGCCGATATCAATTAGACTTGCTAAAAAACTTAAAAAAATTGAGTAAATTGATATTTATGACATAGATACTAATTGCAATCTTTTTAGTTTAAATACGGAATATAGGGCAAAAAATAATCTCTACAAAAATACCATTTCTTGAATTCTAGATAACTAAGACTAGTTTTTTAAAATAATTAAATAATTTGATAAATGACTGAAATAAAAAAAGATAATTTAATACGACCATCTCAGAGTCAGGCGGAGGATGCGGTTAGGACTTTGATTGCTTGGATTGGTGATAATCCTGATCGGGAAGGGTTGATTGAGACGCCAAAAAGGGTGGTGAAGTCTTATAAGGATTTTTTTGCTGGTTACTCATCTGATCCGATGAAGATTTTGGGCAAGACTTTTGAGGAGTTTGAGAATTATGATGATATGATTTTGCTTAAAAATATGCGGATGGAATCGCATTGTGAGCATCATATGGTGCCTTTTATTGGTAGTGCTCATATTGCTTACTGGCCGGATCATAAGATTGTTGGTATTAGTAAAATTGCGCGTTTGCTTGATGTTTTTGCTAAAAGATTACAGACTCAAGAGATGTTGACTTCGCAAATTGCAGATGCAATTAATATTGCCTTAAAGCCAAAAGGGGTAGCGGTGTTGATTGATGCTGAGCATCAATGCATGACTACCAGAGGGATTCATAAAGTCGGTACCTCAACTATTACTAAAAAAATGATTGGAATTTTTAAAGATGATTTACAAATGGAGATGCAATTTTTAAAGATGATTAATTTTCATTCTCAAAATTAATAATGACTCAAAGAAAGCATCAATTACGGCAGAATTGTGAGATTATTCTGGCTTCTTCTTCGAAAATCAGGCAGAGGATTTTGGCTGAATGTCAGATAGATTTTACCACGATTTTGCCTTTATTTGATGAGGAGAAGGCCAAAAAAGATTTAACCTCGATGGAGTTGAAAGATAAGGCGATGTTTTTAGCTCAAAATAAGGCTTTATCAGTTAGTGTAAAATATCCTAATCATTTGGTTATTGGTTCAGATCAGATTTGTGAAATTGAAGGTTTAGAGCTTGAGAAATCAAAAAACCATCAGCAAAGTTTTTTACAGTTAAAAAAATTAAGTGGTAAAATTCATTATCAAAATAACGCAGTTTGCATTTATAAAAATAATCGCCTGATATTTAAAAAATTTAGTAAAGTAAAGCTTAAGATGCGTCAATTATTAGACTCAGAAATCAAATCCTATATTGATCTTGATGATAGTTTTAATAATGCTGGCGGCTATAAATTTGAATCATATGGCAAGCATTTATTTGAAAATATAAGTGGCGATCATTATTCAATCATGGGCCTTAATATTATCGCAATTCTTAGTTATTTGCATAAAAATTCACTAATTTCATTTATTTAAATATGGATTTTCTTTCTTACGATTTAATCTTTACTTTTCTAACTCTTAGTTTTTTAGAAATAATTTTAGGAATTGATAATCTGATTTTTATCAGCCTGGTAGTTAGTAATTTAGCCAAACAATATAAAAACCGGGCGCGTTTTTTTGGGTTGGCTTTAGCATTTATAATCAGGGTGATAATGTTATGCATGCTGTCATGGGTAATGGGATCAACCAAGCCTTTATTTGCAGCATTTGGATTTGATTTTTCCTTTAATAATTTGCTATTGATTGCCGGGGGAATTTTTTTGATTTTTAAAAGCGCAATTGAAATTTATAGCGACATTAAAAATAGTTTTGACCATCAAAAAAATCTAAAAACCAAAATCATTGCTAAAGAAACCATGTTGGCGGCAATTATACAAATTAGCGCTATTGATTTTGTATTTTCTTTTGATTCAATAATTACCGCTATTGGCATGACCAGAAATATCTTGGTGATTATTGCTGCAGTGATGGTTTCAATATTAATCATGCTTTTTGCCTCTGAATATTTAAGTAAATTTTTAGAAAAATACCCAAGTTTCAAAATCGTGGCCCTAAGCTTTATTTTCATGATTGGGGTAATTTTACTTGCTGATGGTCTACATATTCACATTACTAAAGCATATTTATATTTTTCGCTATTTTTTGCTCTTATGGTTGAGGGGCTAAATATTGTTGCTAAAAAAAGATAAAATCTAGGAAGGTTATGGATTGCTGCGTCGCTTGACTTGCGCTCCTTGAGAGTGACGATTACATGAGTTCGTCACTATCGAGGAGCGCAGCGACGCGGCAATTTAGATCGATTCCCGCAATCAAGATAAAAAACACAAGTCAAATTTAAAGCATGTCTAAACAAAATATCGAGCAGGAAATTCGTAAAGAATTATTCAATATTGAGGCAGAGCAGGCGGTGCTTGGGACCATTATTTTGAATAATCATTATTTAAGCCGGGTGGCGGATTTTTTAGTGCCAGAGCATTTTTATGAGCCGGCTCATCAAAAAATTTACTCGCAAATTATTCATAATATTGAGAAGGTTAATATTGTTGCTAATCAAATTACTTTAAAGCAATTTTTTGAAGATGAGACTAATATTAAGGCGATAGGTGGGGCAAATTATTTATCGGTACTTTTGGCCTCGGCTTCGGCAATTGTTGATATTGCTGATTATGCTAAATTGATTTTTGATTTGGCGCTAAAAAGAGAATTAGTGATAATTGGTGAAGATATTGTTAATCTTGCTTATAAAACTGAGGCAAAAGCCACTGCTTCTGAGCAAATTGAGATGGCAGAAACTAATTTATTTGGTCTGACTCAAAATTCTAGCCATAAAAAAGATTTTGTTAATATTGCTTCGAGTCTAAAAGATACGCTGGAAAAAACTTTAATTGCCAGAAAAAGAGATAGTCATGTTAGTGGGGTACCAACCGGACTTGCGGATTTAGATCAGATTTTAAGTGGCATGCAGCAATCAGATTTGATAATTTTAGCTGGCAGGCCATCGATGGGTAAAACTGCTTTGGCAATTAATATCGGGGTTAATGCCTGTAAGATACTTAATCGCGACATCGAAAATAAAGCCGATAAAAAATCAGTTGGGTTTTTCTCGCTGGAAATGTCATCGGATCAGTTAGCAGCCCGTATTTTATCGATGGAGACCAGTATTAATGCTACTAAATTTAGAACTGGCGCGATTTCGCAAATTGAATGGGAGGCAATTGCCTTAAGAAGTGCAGAAATTAGCGAGTGGCCGTTTTTTATTGATGATACTCCCGCTCTTTCAATTGCGGCAATTAGAAGCCGTACCAGAAGATTGGTACGTAAACATAATCTATCATTTTTAATCATTGATTATTTGCAATTAATTCGCGGCTCCTCAACTCGTGCTTCAGATAATCGGGTACAGGAAATTTCTGAAATTACCCAAGGTCTAAAAGCAATTGCCAAGGAATTTAATATTCCGGTTCTAGCTCTTTCGCAATTATCAAGAGCAGTTGAGCAAAGAGAGGATAAAAGGCCATTACTTTCAGATTTAAGAGAATCAGGCTCAATTGAGCAAGATGCTGATGTGGTGTCCTTTATTTATCGCGGTGCTTATTATCGTGAAAGAGAGCGGCCGGCAGAAAGTAATGCTGAACAATTTGAAAAATGGAAAAGAGATATGAATGAGCTTCGCACCAAAGCCGAATTAATCATTGCCAAGCAAAGAAATGGCCCAATTGGCAGTGTTAATTTATTTTTTGACGCTGAATTTACCAGATTTGGCAATCTTGATAGTTACCATAATTATGAGCAAAATTAAAATATAAATATGAAAATAAGAATTATTTCTTTGATAATTTTAATTTCATTATTAAGTGGCTGTTCTTATCATGCAAAATATGATGAGCAGCCACTATTTTATTCTTATGTGATTGGCGATGTTAACGCCGCCAAGCCCTCAAAAGAACATAATTCTAAAGCCTTTATTACTCCAGCAAGCTGTCAAAAAATTATCACTGCTTTAATTGCTTATAAGAATTTAGGCGCTGATTATCATTATCAAACTGCGCTTTATGCTAGTAAAAAACATGATGATATTCAAGATCTGGTTTTATCTTTTGCTGGCGACCCTACTTTAAAATCTCGGGATTTAATTACCTTATTTGAGTCTTTAAAAAATACCAAAATAAAAGGTAAAATCATTATTGATGCCTCTAAATTTGAAGCCCCGCCGCTTTCAAATAATATCATGAAATATGACATTGGCAAAGATTATGCGCAGCCAGTATCAGTGATGATCTTAGATAAAAATTTAATTAATTTAACAATTAAAACTAACGAAATGGGCAAGGCGGCAATAGTTGAAAATGATCTTGGCTATCAAATTGATGCCAGCAATTTAATGGTTGATAAGGCAAATGGTAATAATAAAATTAATTTTGAAGTTGACGGCGAAATCATCAAAGCCTATGGCAAGATTGCCTTTAATCAAAGGCCGTTTAAAACTCAAATTTCTCCTGCGGCAATTGATGATTATATTTTAAGGAAATTAAAGCCAATATTTAATCAGCTCAATTTGCAGGCAAAAATAATTATTATTCACGATCGTTCAAAATTGCCCGCTAATATTACATTAATCAATTATCATCAATCAGAAAGATTGGCACAATTTTTACCACCGGCTTTAAAAAAATCAGATAATTTAGTCTTTGATAGTCTGTATCTAAACATTATTGATATTAATAAAACTTCAGAAATTAAAGATTGGCCAGATGGAGATGTAATTTTTAAATCACTGATTAAAAAATATTTTGCTATTGAGATGGAAGGTGCTCTGATCGTTGATGGTTCGGGATTATCAAGATATAATCATATGCAGACTTACAGCCTATTTGAATTATTGCAAAAAGGCTATGATCAAAAAGAATTTGTCGCAAGCCTGGTTAGTCCCGGTGAAGTCGGTTCCACCCTTGAAAAACGTACCAGCTTACCAAAAAATATTCGCGCTAAGACCGGCTCAATGTATGGAATTAGCTGTTTATGTGGCTATAATATCGATAATGATAATGCTCAGGCCTTTATCATTATCAATAATAATTTTTCTCCATCACTAACTAAAATCACCGCTATTGAAGATCAATTTGTTAATGATAATTTTTAAAATTTATTTATGACAATTATCAATAAAGAATCAGTTGAACAAAAGGCTGCTTTTATGATTTTAATTGCGGTCAGTTTTACTCATTTTGTTAATGATGCAATTCAGGCATTGATATTTGCGCTTTATCCAATTTTTAAAAATAATTTTCAGCTTACTTTTGGCCAAATTGGGCTGATCACGGTGGTTTTTCAATTTACCGCCTCCTTATTACAGCCGGTGATTGGTTATTATACTGATAAAAAACCTCAGCCTTATTTATTGGTAATTGGTATGGGATTGAGTTTTTTTGCTTTATTGCTGCTTGCTGAGGCCAGTTATTTTTGGATTATTTTGATTGCAGTATCGTTAATTGGTTGCGGTTCTGCAATTTTTCATCCTGAATCTTCAAGAATAGCAAGGATGGCATCAGGTGGGAGGCACGGCCTTGCGCAATCGATCTTTCAAGTTGGTGGCAATGGTGGCACTGCAATTGGGCCGATAATGGCGGCTTTAATTATTTTGCCTTATGGTCAAAAAAGTATATCATGGATTTCAATAATTGCCTTATTTGGGATGTTGGTATTAAATAATGTCAGAAAATGGTATAAGGAGGCTCATCTTAGAGCAATATCAAAGCCAAAATTAGCAAAAATTAATCACAATTTATCGCGGCAGAAAGTAACCTTATTTATTGTAATTTTATTGCTACTGACTTTTTCCAAATCTTTTTACATTGAAAGTATCAAAAGTTATTACACTTTTTATTTAATTGAAAAATTTCAGCTCTCAGTTGCCAGCTCCCAGTTACATTTAACTTGTTTTTTAGCCTCTTCAGCAATTGGAGCATTGGCTGGAGGTGTTATTGGTGATCGTTTCGGTCGTAAATTGGTGATTTGGATTTCAATTGTCGGCGCTTTGCCTTTTACGCTGCTACTGCCTTACGCCAATCTTTTACAAACTGAAATATTAGCAATTATCATTGGTTTGATTATATCCTCAGCCTTTTCAGCAATTGTGGTCTATGCGCAAGAATTAGTGCCAGGAAGAGTTGGTACCATTGCCGGGCTTTTCTTTGGCTTTGGTTTTGGAATGGCTGGAATTAGCGCTGGCATTTTGGGTCAAATTGCTGATTTAACCAGTATTAATTTAGTATATCAGATCTGCTCTTTTATACCGGCAATTGGCTTACTAACTTATTTTTTACCAAATATTAAAGAAAAAAAATCCTAAATATGAAACTATTTGTAATTTATATCGGTGGCGCCCATGACAAGTCTTTGATTGAATTACACGATATGAGATTCATTGCCGCTAAAAATATTGAAGATACTTATGAGCAACTAAGAAGTAGCTGGTGGGGTGTGCCCGATAGTTTGCATTTAGATGCTTGGGGTGCGCTTGAACATGCCGATGGATATGACATTCATTTAAAATCAGATCCAGTAACGGAGCCTAAAGAAAAACTCTATTTTATTAATCTCGGAGGTTACGATAAAAATCAATTTAGCGAGTTGCATCAAAATATTTTTATTGTCGCTGCAAGTGAAAGCAAGGCCAAAATCAAAGGATTAAAACAGATTTTAAACTGGCAATCCTATCATCTTGATTATCAATTTGAAGTCGAAAATATATTAGATCTAAGTAAATTCTGCGCAGAAAAAAAATTATATCTTCATCTTGAGCCAGCCACAGAGCAAAAAAAATTTGAGTTTATTTGTAAATATCTGCCAATTGGTAAAAATAAAAATTGATCAGCAAAAATTAAACCTAGCAACAATATTTTGAGAGTAATATATGAGATCTGCAATTATATCAAAAAATAAATCTACACTCTTAATTAAATCCAACTAAACCTCATCCAAATTATCAACTATATTTGCAGGTTCTTATGCCAAAATCGATATAAAATACTGCATATAGCAAAATATTTTTGAGGAAAAATATAGCTATCCAAAGATGAGACTTGGTATAAGTTTTTTGCTAAAGAAGTTGAAACTTCGATAAAAGCAATCATAGATTCTGGTGTCGAAAGATTTAGCAAGCACCAAGCTTTTAATTGAGGATTTAAAATTAGGAAAAATAGCGCCACCTCTTCCTCCATCAAGAGCTACTCAACCATTAGCCCCAGTTCCTCCACCAAGGATTAGGGCTTCATCAGGTGAGCCCGCTATTTAAAATGTTAGTAAAGGTCCTATCTAAAATAAATAAAATGCGTGCCATTATTAAGTAAATTACTATTATCAATAATAATTTTGTCTTTGGCTACGCAATCGGGAATTTGGTATTTTCTAGTTAAATTAATCAATATCGCAAAATCATTGTTACATATTTCACTGATTTGAGTTCTGGTCAGTAAAATCAAGGTTTTCTTGGCGATGAAATTGCTTTTTTCTAAAATGCATTTTTGTTGATCACAGTTAATTTTATTATTTAAGAGCCATTCTTTTGGATAATTATCAAATGATTTAAATTGACTGTGGCCGGTTTTCTTGAGCCATAAATCTCGTTTTTTTGAAGCCCGCAAATTTTTGGAAAAAATGAGGCCATCCTTTTGGTTATATATTGCAAAAAACTTGGCTTCGCCATCAATTAATAATGACGATTTTGGCTGTAGATAAATTGCTGCCAGAGAAAGAATTAATAAAATTATTCCCGCTATTGGTAAAAATCTTCTTTCCTTTGGTAAGCAGATTAATAGCAGGCCAATTGCTGATAAAATTAGACTGATTTTTGGTATTACTAAAAAATTAAAATATGAATAATCTAAATTAGCGACATAATTGGCAATTTTAATTATTAAATCGATGGTTAGAGACATTAATTTAAGGCAGTATTTTTCAAGCCCTATTGGCATTAAAATGATCGCTAAAAATCCAAGCGGCATAGTAAAAAAACTGACAATTGGGATCGCAAAAATATTGGCTAATATTCCATAAATTGAGATATTGTTAAAGTGATAAATTAAAAATGGCGCGGTTGCAATTTCGACAATAATTGAGCAGATAATAATTTGTAAAATATAGTTACCGGATCTGATAATTATCGAGCTATTACCAGCAAATAATTTTAGCCTGGTAAAATTTTGGTAAAAGGCAATTAAAGAAGTAACGGCAACAAATGACAGCTGAAAACTGATAGTAAAAATATAATAGGGATTAAATAATAAAATTGCGCTTGCGGCTATTGCCAAAGAAATCAGGGGTGTTGATTTTTGCTCTAAAAGATGGCTGAAAAAAAATAATAAAATTATGATAAATGATCTGGTGGCAGTTACCGAGGAGCCAGAGATTTCTAAGTAAAAATAAGAGCCAAAAATGGCAATTATTGCGGCAATTTTTTTAATATCGAATCTTAAAGTTAGATATTGATTAAATGACAGTAAAAATCGGCTGAAGGTGAAAAAAATTCCAGCCATTAATGATAAATGTAGGCCAGAAATTGCCAATAAATGAGCGAGGCCAGAATTTCTGATATTAGCAATAGTTTCTTTGGAAATATTATTTTTTTTGCCAATAAGTAAGGCGCTGGCAATGCCAAGATTATCGCCATTAATTTCTGCTGCGATTTTGCCGGCAATTAATTGTCTAAGATTAGTAATAATTTCTTGGTAAGAAGAAACATTTGCCGGTTTAACCAATATTAGATTTGAAGTTGCAAAGCCCTCAGCGCCGATTTTTTTAGCCTTAGCGTCAAGTCGATAATCAAAATCATCAATAATTTGCTTATTTTTTATTGGCTTAATTAGCGCCCTTAAAGCTACTAAATCACCAATTTTGACTGCCTCAAAATTGGTAATCACATTGACAATTATATGATCCGGAGGGTCTTTATAAATCAGGCGTTTTTGCTGATGATCATTTACCCATAAAATAGTCTGATAATTTTTTTGCCGCTCTAAAAACTCACGATCAATTTGCTGTAAATCGCTAATATTGAGCCAGTTTTTTACCATAGTTTTGGTAATTTTCTTGGCCGTTAATTGTTTTTTGTTAGATTTTTTGTGAGTAGGTTTTTTACTAGCCTTTTTTATTTTATTTTTATTCTGATTTTGCTTGGAATAATCAGGCTTATAAAAAGTTAAATCCCCCATTACAATATTAGCTGCTGGCCTTTTAGTGATAGGATTATAATAAGTCTTTAAATCCTTAATTTTGCCAATTATATCAACATAAATTATGCCATTGATTTGATTGTTAGCGGCAATAATTTGATCATAAAAAAATCCCCATAAATAACCAAAAAGAAAAATTGCAATTGCAAAAAATATTATAAATCTTTGACGGTGGTGATAAATTAGCGCTAAAAAAATTGCGCATAAAAATAGTAGGATTGGCGATGTGAAATAGTGATTGCCGTAAGAAAAGAAGAAAATAATTCCGGCGCCAAAAAATGGCGGTACCCAAATTATTAATTGCTCTTTTTCTTTGGCGATTATTTTTGCAAGGAAATCTTTGAAAATTATTTTCATTAGGTTTGTTGTTAGTGGTAAATAAATTTGATTATTTATTAATTTTCTGGATTGCTGCGTCGCCTCGAGAATGACGGACTCAAGAAATCGTCATTCTCGAGAAGCGTAGCGACGCGGCAATCCACAAAAATCACGATCTTAAGTTTTATACTCCAGTAGAGCCAAATCCGCCGCTTCCTCTTTTAGTCTCATCTAAATCTTCCACTTCCATAATTTCAGCTTTATGGTAAGCGGCGATGATCATTTGGGCGATTCTCATTCCTTTGGTAATTGTAAAATCCTGGTTTGAGTGATTGATTAAAATTACGCAAATTTCACCGCGATAATCAGCATCAATGGTACCTGGACTATTTAAAACAGTAATGCCATTTTTTAGGGCGAGTCCAGATCTTGGTCTGATTTGAGCTTCAAAGCCCTGAGCTATGGCAATTGCAATGCCGGTTGGAACTAATTTTATTTCTCCGCTTTTAATAATCATAGTTTCAGAAATTGCGGCCATTAAATCCATGCCGGAACTATGTTCAGTTTCATATTTAGGCAAAGATAAATCAAAGCCATTTGCTAGTTTTTTAATTTTAAGAATAGACATTTTAATAATTTTTTAAGATTGCTAAGGATAATTAGCGACAATAAAAAATTCTTTAATAAATAGCCATATTTTTATTAATTCTTGATTAATTTGAAGTTTTAAATAAAATTCGTGATTCTTGCTTAAAACTTTATTTTTAATCGCAATTTAAAATCAATATCAAAACAATGAGTGAAGAACCTATCGCTGGCGCTAAGATTGACCAGCCTATAGATAAATGCAAAGAAGAATTAAAAGATGAAAATCGTCGTAAATTAATTACCAATACCGCTTATAGCGCAGCTGGGGTTGGTTTAGCATGTGCAATTTTGCCGCTAATTGACAGTATGAATCCTTCAAAAGATGTGGTTGCGGTTTCTTCGGTTGAAATTGATGTTTCAAATATCAAGGTCGGGGAAGAAAAAACCGTGATGTGGCGTGGAAAGCCGATTTTTATCAGAAGACGTAACGCCGAAGAAATTTCTGCTGCTCAAAATGCCCAATTATCAGAATTAAAAGATCCAGAACTTGATTCTGCCAGGGTTAAAGCTGGTAAAGAACAGTGGCTGGTTACAATTGGTATTTGCACCCATTTGGGCTGTATTCCGCTTAATGGACAGGGTGAATATAAGGGTTGGTTTTGTCCTTGTCATGGTTCGCAATATGACACTTCGGGCAGGATTAGAAAAGGTCCGGCCCCTAAAAATTTGGAAGTTCCTCCTTATGAATTCAAGTCTGAAACTTTAATTAAAATTGGCTAATATGTCGCATATTGAAAATGATTTGGAAAAATCTTTAACTGAAAAATCTAAAATTGCTAAATGGGTCAATGATCGTATTCCTTTAATTTCAATGATTGAGGGCACTTTCTTAAAACATCCATATCCTAAAAATTTGAATTATTGGTGGAGTTTTGGTTCAATTGCCGGAATCGCGCTATTGGTGCAAATTATTACCGGAATTTTTCTTGCCATGCATTATGTGCCTAATGTTAATTTGGCATTTAATTCAGTTGAGCATATTATGCGTGATGTACGCTATGGTTGGCTAATTCGCTATATCCATGCGGTTGGGGCCTCAATGTTTTTTGTGGCAGTTTACGCTCATATTGCCCGTGGCCTTTATTATGGCTCATATAAATCGCCAAGAGAATTATTATGGTGGGTAGGGATATCGATCTTTTTATTGATGATGGCTACTGCTTTCATGGGTTATGTTTTACCTTGGGGGCAGATGAGTTTTTGGGGGGCAACCGTAATTACTAATTTATTTTCTGCCTTTCCAATTGTTGGAAAAAGTATTGTCAGTTGGTTATGGGGTGGCTATTCGGTTGATAATCCAACCTTAAATCGTTTTTATGCTTTGCATTATTTACTGCCTTTCGTAATTGTTGGAGTAGTAATGTTACATCTAGTTTCTTTGCATACTGTTGGCTCTAATAACCCGTCGGGTGTAGAAATTAAATCCAAAAAAGATATTATTCCTTTTCATCCTTATTTTACGATTAAGGATATGCTTGGCTTTGTAGTGTTTTTTCTGATTTTTGGTTATTTTTTATTTTTCCATCCAAATTCCTTAGGTCATCCTGATAATTATATTCCTGCTAATCCGCTAGTGACACCTTCTCATATCGTGCCGGAATGGTATTTCTTGCCATTTTATGCGATATTACGCGCGGTTCCTGATAAGCTTGGCGGAGTATTGATGATGTTTGGGGCGATTTTAGTATTATTTGCGCTTCCTTGGCTTGATTCAAGCAAGGTTAAAAGTGGCAATTACCGGCCGATTTTTAAATGGGTTTTTGTAATTTTTGTAATTAATTTTATCTTTTTAGGCTGGCTTGGAAAATCTCCGGCTGAGGGTTGGTACATCTGGGCATCAAGAATTGCAACTCTGGTTTATTATGCCTATTTTTTGGTGATACTACCTTTACTTGGCAAATTTGAAAAGACTTTACCAATTCCTGACTCAATTGATGAGCATTATAACAAATCTCATAAGTAATATTTCAAAATGAAAAAAATATTATTCATTATATCTATAATTTTTATTACTGGCTTTACTGCAAATATTGCCAGCGCTAATGGTGCTGAAGGTCACGAGAATCCGCTTGATAATTTCGCTCTTCATCCAAAAAAAATGCAGTGGGAGTTTGAAGGGGCTTTTGGTAGATTTGATCGTCAATCAATTCAAAGAGGTTTTCAGGTTTATAAGGAAATTTGCTCAACTTGCCATAGTTTAAAGTTGCTTTCTTATCGAAATCTTGCTGATATTGGTTTTAGCGAAGATGAAGTCAAGCAGATTGCCTCTGATTATACCGCAACTGATGGTTCTAATGATGATGGTGAGATGTTTGAGCGTCCAGCCTTGCCTTCCGACCGCTTTATATCGCCATATGCTAATGATAAAGCGGCCGCTGCTGCCAATAGTGGTGCGATTCCACCAGATTTTTCGCTGATTATTAAAGCTAGACATGATGGTCCTAATTATGTTTACTCACTAATTACCGGATTCCAGGATGCGCCAGAAGGCTTTCCAACAGTGCTTGGTAAATATTATAATCCTTATTTTGAAGGTCGCCAAATTTCAATGCCGCCGCCAATTACTGATGATGGCCAAATTGAATATAAGGATGGTACCTATGCAACTAAGGAGCAAATGGCAATTGACATCGTTAATTTCTTAGAGTGGGCAGCGGAGCCGGAATCAGAGTCACGCAAAAAAATGGGCGTTAGATCGATGATTTTCTTAGTGATCTTGCTAGTAATTTTAGTGATTGCCAAAAAAGCAGTCTGGAAAAAAATAAAGTAATTTTAAGTAAAATGACATTTGAATTCAGTCAGGAAAATTCTAAAAAAGTGGTAGCAATAATTGCCAAATATCCAAGTGATCGAAAAAAATCAGCAGTAATGCCGTTACTTGATTTAGCGCAAAGACAAAATAATAATTATATCTCCAAAGAAATAATTGAATATATTGCAAAAATGCTCGATATGGCCGAAATTAGAGTCTATGAAGTTGCTAGTTTTTATACCATGTATAATCTAAAACCAGTTGGTAAATTCTTGCTGCAATTTTGCAAAACTACCCCCTGCATGCTAAGAGGAATTGATGAAATCATCAAAATCACCAAAGAAAAATTAGGCATTGAAATGGACGAAACTACTGCCGATGGCCTCTTTACTCTAAAAGCGGTAGAATGCCTAGGTGCCTGCGTCAATGCCCCGGTAGTTCAAATCAATGATGATTATTTCGAAGATTTAACCCCAGAAAATTTTCTAAAAATTCTAGAAAATCTAAAAACCGGCAAAGCCATAAAAATTGGCTCCCAAATCTAAAATAAACCAAATTCCTTTTAAAAAAGGGCTTGTAGCTCAGTTGGTAGAGCAGCTGACTCTTAATCAGTAGGTCGACGGTTCGAATCCGCCCAAGCCCACCATAATCGGTGAGATATTATTCTTAGATGGGGCAATTAGGGGACGCTTAATAATATCTTTGGATATTTGGTTTTTTATGAGCTTTGAGTTTTCAAATTGTCTCTTATTGGATAAACTCTGCTGCCAACATAGTTGCAAATAAGCTTGCTAAGCACAAAGAAGAATCATCAATAATAAAAGATCTCCCAGTAATAGAAAAGATAGACGAGCTTGATACTTAGATTAAAAAAACCTCGCAAGAACTAGCAAACAGAAATATGACAAGATGATTATGCCAAAATATCGACTGCTGTTGATTGAAACTCGGGCAATTTGTTTGAAAGAGAATCAATATATAACTAAAAGCAAGACTTGTTTGGTAGAATCTTGGAATTGTAGATTAAGGCATGATTTGGCAAGGCTTCAGAGAAGGACTCTTTGTTATAGCAAGAATATTGAAGCTTTAAGAAATGCAGTTTT
>JACCDG010174195.1_pt1 | contig 22633 bp, 20 predicted proteins | sample 7442471 | NCBI WGS metagenome assembly JACCDG01 (sample SAMN15323444, study PRJNA562643) | freshwater metagenome | isolation source: river surface water | place: USA:Blue River Watershed | collected 2017-08-17 | reverse complement strand
TGCCTAAGTAAATGCCGACGTAATAAGACATCGGAATGCCTACGCCCCAATAAGAAATAACTGTTATGGCCGTTGGGATTTTATAATCTTGTAATCCGCGCAATAAGCCCAAAGAAACCGCCTGAATCCCATCAAATAACTGGAATATCGCTCCCCAAACTACCAAGGTTACCGCTATGGCGATGACAGGTAATTCTTGCGTATAACCACGCACCAAATATTCCCGACCAAAGAAAAACACCAAGGCACAAACGCCCATGAAAATCACGGATAAGATTAATGCCGCATGCCCCGAGCGTTTGATATCGGAACGATTTCGTTCCCCGATCGCCGTTCCCACATTGATTCCTCCCGCTACCGCAATACCCGTCGCCATCATGTACGTGATGGAAGCCATGTTAATCGCCACAATGTGTGCCGCCTGTGCCGTGACGGAAATCCAGCCCATCATGACAACGGCCATCCCAAAGGTCGCAATTTCAAAAAATCCCTGCATACCCGATGGAATACCAATACGCAAAATATTTTTTTCGATCACATTTTTTACCACATGCACATGCCCCTTGCGTAAATACGGCTTGAACTCATCTCGGGTAAATACGTAAATAGCTAAACTCGCAGCCATAAATAGTCGGGAGACCAAAGTTGAAATGCCCGAACCCAATAAGCCTAAAGCGGGGAGTCCCCACAATCCATTGATTAATAAATGATTGCCACATACATTCATCACCAAGGCAATGATCGTAATGGTCATCCCCACTGTGGTCCGCTGGAGTCCATCCATGAAACTTTTCAAGGCGATAAACCAGAATATGGGCAATACCGAAACGGAGATTAAAGTCAAAAAGGGTAGGGTTAAGGCTTTATTGGCCGCCGTCTGCCCGAATAAATCGTAATTCAGGCCAACAAGTCCTGTAATCAGAATCGTCACAATGCCCAGTAAAGTGGCTACGCGTAAATTGGCCCGCAATAAATTTCCGCATTCCGTTTGATCACCTTCCGCAACGGCTTTGGAAATCATCGGAGAAACGATTTGTATGCAAATAATGCCCACGATTGCAATGGTGAAAAATATCGAGTGTGCCATGCCTGAAGCGCCTAAACTTTCCGCGGCACCAGTCGACATTTGACCTACCTGAATCGTATCGGCCAGGCCCATCAACATAACGCCCAATTCGCCCACCACGATAGGTAAGGCCAATTGGACGGTCTGTTTAATCTTAGAAATGAAAGACATATTAAATACGTACGATTTCAGCACCGATCGCATTTAAGCGGGTATCGATGTTTTGGTATCCTCGGTCAATTTGCTCAATGTTGTCGATGATGGATGTGCCATTTGCCGACATCGCCGCGATCAACAAGGAAACCCCCGCACGAATATCTGGAGACGACATCCGAATGCCTTTCAAGGTTTGCTTGCGGTCGAAACCAACAACCGTCGCGCGGTGTGGATCGCATAAAATGATTTGTGCACCCATTTCGATCAAACGATCCACGAAGAATAAACGGGATTCAAACATTTTTTGGTGAATCAATACCGTTCCTTTCGCTTGAATCGCTGTTACCAAAATGATTGACAACAAGTCGGGCGTAAATCCTGGCCATGGGTGATCCGAAATGGTCAACATCGATCCATCGATGAAGTTTTCCAATTCATAATGCTCTTGCGAAGGGATGAAAATATCATCGCCGCGGAATTCCATTTTGATACCTAATTTCTTGAATACCTCCGGAATGATTCCCAATTCTGGAATTTGGCAGTTTTTAATCGTGATTTCCGATTGCGTCATTACCGCCATGCCGATGAATGAACCGATCTCAATCATGTCGGGAAGCATCGTGTGCTCCGTTCCATGCAATACATCAACTCCTTCAATGACTAATAAATTAGAACCAATGCCGGAAATTTTAGCTCCCATGCGGTTCAACATCTTCGATAATTGCTGTAAATACGGCTCACAAGCAGCATTGTAAATGGTTGTCGTGCCTTTCGCAAGTACGGCTGCCATCAAGATGTTTGCCGTTCCTGTTACCGATGCTTCGTCCAATAACATATAAGCACCCTGTAACTGTGAGGCATCTACTTCGTAGATTCCACCATCTTCCGGGCTGTAATTGAACTTAGCACCTAGTTTCATGAATCCGAAAAAGTGCGTATCTAAACGACGACGACCGATTTTGTCTCCCCCGGGTGATGGAATACGTCCTTTTTTGAAACGAGCCAACGTAGGCCCCAATAACATCACAGAACCACGTAATGCCGCGGCTTTTTTCTTGTAAGTCTCAGACTCCAAGTAATCGATGTTCACTTGAGAGGCATCAAATTCAATGCTGGTTTCCGACAAACGGCGCATGCTAACACCCATGTCGCCCAATAAATCGATTAATTGGTTGACATCGCGGATGTTTGGTATGTTGTGAATGGTAACAGGCTCAGCTGTTAATACCACCGCACACAAAATTTGCAATGCTTCGTTTTTTGCTCCTTGAGGAGTGATTTCACCTTTCATCCGGAGGCCACCGGTAACCTTAAATGATGCCATAAATCTTACTTATTTTTACGGTAATTGTTATTACGATTGTTGTTGTTATTTCTGAAGTTGTTATTCTTCCGGAAATTGTTCCGGTTGTTATTGTTGTTGTTCGGATATTCCGGGGCATTGTATGCGTTACGCGCATTGTTTGCCACCTTCGCATGTCCTAACGTTTCTTGCGATAACTCGTCGACGATACTGCCTAAAAGGTTCTCCGACATATCTTTAATGTTCTGCCAAATGACCGAATCATCCACGGTGTCTTTATTCCAAGTCACATAGAATCCTTTCATCAAGCGCGCGATGTAGGCCACTAAAATCTTTTTGTCTTCCAGTTTTTCTTCGGCAATGGCACGTAGAATTAACAATTCCACATTCCGGCCATAGTGTTTGAATTTCAAATGGTGTTGGTTATACGCCACTTTGCGGGGTGCTTTCCCGACCGACTCCGGTGATGGGGGAGGAAAAGGCCCTTGCACATCCAATTCAAAATTGGACATAATAAACAAGTCATCCCAAAGTTTTTTGGAATAATCTTGGCTGTTGTCCTTCATGTTCGGATGAATTTGTTTCATCAAATCCACCATGATAAAGGCATATTTAGTACGTTGTTCGCGGTCGGCGATGGTCATGATGTAATTGACCAATTTTTGTACACTCGATCCGTATTCTTTCATATTAATTCGAAAATGTTAACCACATAACTAGATGTGGAAATGCAATCAGGCAAAATACCACGATTGCCCATAAAGACATGACTAAAACAGCTCCTGCTGCATAATCCTTTACTTGTTTGGCCAAAGGATGTTTCTCCGGCGAAACTAAATTTGTTAAGCGCTCCATGGCTGTATTGAATAATTCAGCGACCCATACACAGGCGACAGCTAAACTTATCCAAATCCATTCTTGCGCTGAAAAGTCCAATTTAAAACCTACGTAAATCACCAAGGCGGTTGCGGCCAAGTGTATTTTGGCATTTCTTTCTTCTTTGATCAGATTGACAATCCCATCAAGCGCATGCCCAATACTTTGATTTAGGTTTTTGAAAAACATTAAAATTCAGCTGTTTTAGGTGTTCTCGGGAAAGGAATCACATCACGGATGTTGCTCATTCCGGTAACGAATAATACCAATCGCTCAAAGCCCAATCCAAATCCCGCATGGGGTGCTGATCCGAATTTACGCGTCTCTAAGTACCACCAGATCGATTCTTCCTCGATACCTACTTCCTTCGTGCGTTGCAATAATTTTTCATAATCATCTTCCCGCTGTGAACCTCCAATGATTTCACCAATGCCCGGAAATAATACGTCCATCGCACGAACGGTTTTGCCGTCTTCGTCCAACTTCATGTAAAAGGCTTTGATGTCTTTCGGGTAATTGGTTAGGATTACGGGTTTTTTGAAGTGTTTTTCAACCAACCAGCGTTCGTGTTCCGATTGTAAGTCGATGCCCCATTCAACCGGGTATTGGAATTTACCTTGCTTGTGCGTTTTTGATTGCAATAAGATATTAATTGCTTCCGTATAGGTAATCCGTTCAAAATCATTCTCCGTCACAAAACGCAACTTTTCAGTCAAGCTTAATTCCGATTGCTCTTCTTTTTTCTTTGTTTTTTCTTCGTCCAATAATCGTTTCTCTAAGAACGCGATATCGTCTGCACAATGTTCTAAGGCGTATTTGATACAGAATTTGGTAAAATCTTCTGCCAAATTCATGTTGTCTTCTAGTTCATTAAACGCAACCTCAGGTTCGATCATCCAGAACTCGGCCAAGTGACGCGTCGTATTTGAATTCTCCGCACGGAACGTAGGTCCAAAGGTATAAACCTTTGATAAGGCCATCGCGCCTAATTCACCTTCCAGTTGGCCAGAAACCGTCAAATTCGTCTCTTTACCAAAGAAGTCTTCTTTGAAATCCACCTTCCCATCTTCTGTCAGTGGAGGATTCGTTGCTGGTAAAGTTGTTACACGAAACATTTCACCGGCACCTTCCGCATCCGAACCTGTAATAATAGGTGTATGCAAATAGAAGAATTGGTTTTGGTTGAAATACGTGTGAACCGCATACGCTAATGCGTGGCGTACACGTAAAATCGCTGAAAATGTATTTGTACGTGGGCGTAAATGCGCAATTTCGCGTAAGAACTCCAAGGAGTGTTTCTTCGGTTGTAAAGGGTATTTTTCAGGATCTGCAATCCCGTAAACTTCAATGGAATTTACTTGTAACTCGACCGATTGTCCTTGGCCCTGTGAAGGAATCAAGGTACCTGTCATGGCAATACATGCCCCAGTCGTTACTAATTTCAATGTTTCTTCTGAAACGGCTCCATCGGAAACGACACCTTGAATGTTGTGAATCGTTGATCCATCGTTCAAGGCAATGAAAGCTACATTGGCTGAAACGCGTTTGGTACGAACCCAACCTTTGATGACAAGGTTTTGGTTAGATGGGGATAAGGAAAGGATTTCTTTAATTTGCATAAATGATTCTCAGTAGCCCTGTAATGGGCGCAATAAGCCTCAAAAATACCACAAAAAAATCGATTTTTTTCAATTATTTTTGTATTTAAATTTACGTCCTTATGCAAGGTTTATCCATTAATTTGTCGCAACAGCAACGACTTTCGCCGCAGCAAATTCAGCTGATTAAGTTGTTGCAAATTCCCACGGCCGAACTGGCTGCGCGGATTGAGGCGGAATTGGAGGAGAATCCAGCTTTGGAAGAAGGTATTTCGGAGGAGCGATTGGAGGAAATGGGGGACCGAGAAACGGTCGATGATTTAGCGAATGAAGAGTTGGCCATCGATGATTATCTGCAAGATGATTATGCGGGCTATAAAATGGCGGGTGATTCCTATGATCCCAATGAAGAGATGCGGGAGCGTCCCATGCCCACGGTTCCCAGCGCTGAGGAGTTCTTATTGATGCAAATTGGTTTTGTGATCACAAACGATCGCGAACGCATCATTGCCGAACAATTAATTGGCTCCTTGGAAGATGATGGATATTTGCGTCGGAATATTGAGAGTATCGTCAATGATTTGGCGTTTACGGTTGGATTTGAGACTGACTATCAAGAGGTGGAACGCGTACTTTTCCAGGTACAGCAGTTGGACCCCGCGGGAATCGGTGCACGAGATTTGCAAGAATGTTTGTCGATCCAATTACACCGGAAGCATTTTGCCGACGAGCAAGCACTGCAAGTCTCCATTCGACTGATTGATCAATATTTTGATGAGTTTTCGAAAAAACATTACAGTCAATTGCAACAGAAATTGGGGGTTGACGAAGCTTTACTCAAGCAAGCCATTAACATCATTACCCATTTGAATCCTAAACCCGGGGGAAGCGAAGCAGGGGAGGTGGCGCCATTTTTACAACCTGATTTTATTGTAACGCAGTCGGATGGAAAATTAGAAATCAAATTAAATGGCAAGAACGCTCCTGAATTGCGTGTCAGTAAGTCTTTTCAGGACATGTTACAAACGTATTCCAAAGGAGATAAGCAGCAAAAGGATGTGAAAGAAGCGGTTACTTTCATTAAACATAAATTAGATTCCGCCTCGTGGTTTATACAAGCGATCCAACAGCGTCAAGGAACCTTATTGAAGACGATGGAAAGTATTGTAGGCCAGCAGTACGAATTTTTCTTGTCGGGTGACGAATCCAAGTTGAAGCCCATGCGCATGAAGGAGATTGCGGAAGTTATCGAAATGGATATTTCGACGGTTTCTCGGGTGGTTTCGGCTAAATCAGTTCAAACGGATTTTGGGATGTATCCTTTGAAATATTTCTTTTCGGAGGGAATTACCCATGAGTCGGGGGAAGATTTTTCGACCCGAGAAGTGAAGAATATTTTACGTGAATTAATTGCGGGTGAATCTGCCGGACACGCTTATTCGGATGAAGAGTTAGAAGGTTTGTTGGCCGAAAAAGGTTTCGTTGTCAAGCGAAGAACTGTTGCCAAATACCGGGAACAGTTAGGAATTCCTGTTGCTCGTTTGCGTAGAAAAATGGAATAAATCCGTGTAGCAATTAGGTGATTTTCTATTACCTTGTGGTTTCTAAACCTATCAATCGATGAAAAAAATGTTGCTATTGGGCATGTTGGTTCCCTCCATGCTTTTTGCTCAAGAAATTAAAGTTCCTACGGGTTTTTCTGTTACGGAAATAGCCAAAAATCAAGGCTCTGTGCGTCACATTGCGGTTTCCAAACAAGGCCATGTGTATGCCAAATTATCCAAATTAAAGGATGGGAATGGGATTGTTCAACTCAAAGACACGAATCAAGACGGGGTTTTTGAGGAAGAAACCCTTTTTGGAAATTATCCCGGGACGGGCATCATGATTGATGGGTCTTATTTTTATGCGTCATCCAACAAGGGTGTTTTTCGCTATGCCTTAAATGCAACAGGTGAAATTGCCGATTGGAATAAATTTGAAACAATTGTTGACGGCTTGCCGGATCATGGTCGCGACAATGCCAAACCCTTCGTTTTCGATCAAGGCAAAAAGCATATTTATGTGACGATTGGGTCTTGGAATGATCCTTGTCGGGTCCCTGGTACGGGCCAAGGAATGAATCCATGTGCGATATTAGACTCAGCCGGTGGAGTATGGCAATTTGATGCGAATAAATTAAATCAAGGATTTAAGGACGGTGTGCGATATGCCACAGGATTGAAAAATGCGGTGGGAATTACTTGGAATCCACAAACGCAGTCCTTGTTTGCCATGGCGCATGGTCGGGGACAATTCCATGATTTTTATCCTCAATATTACACGCCCCAACAATCGCAGGAATTACCCGCTGAGGCGATGTATGAATTCAAAAAAGCGGGTGATGATGCCGGTTGGCCTTACATTTACTACGACCAAAAGCAAAATAAGAAAATAGTTGCCCCAGAATATGGAGGCGATGGCAAGAAAACCGGTGGTGAAAAAGCCTTGAATCCCGTGGTTGCTTTTCCGGCACACATGGGACCCAATGATATTTTGTTTTACCAAGGGACTCAATTCCCTGCGCGTTATAAACATGGAGCATTTATTGCGTTTCATGGGCAATCTTCGGAATTAAAGAAAGGGTATTTAGTTGCTTTTGTGCCCTTTAAAAACGGAAAGCCGTCTGGAAAGTGGGAGATATTTGCGGATAACTTTGCAGGTACGGATTTGGCAAAACCCACAGGACCTATTCAGCATCGCCCTTGTGGATTGGCGGAAGGACCGGATGGTTCCTTGTATGTGAGCGATGATTTGGGAGGAAGTATTTACCGAATTCAATTTAAAAAATAACGAGCAAGTGCTTGTAAGCGATAGGTTTAGCTGGTTGAATCCCAATGTCGCAATATTTTTTTCGAATGAATGTTTCGATTTTTAAAAACTATTTTTACCTTTGCAGTCCCGAAAGGGCAATGGTTGCGTAGCTCAACTGGATAGAGCATCTCACTACGGATGAGAAGGTTTGGGGTTCGAATCCCTACGCGACCACAAGTATTATTTTCAATAGCCTCTAAATCAAGTATTTAGGGGCTATTTTATTTTATTGGTACAACATAGGTACAACAATTCGAATTTTCCTCTAGTTTCATTCACTTACTTTTAATTACACAATAAAGCTTTTATATAAAATAAAAAGTGTTTACTTGTGTTAGAGAAGAGGTGTACACACATCACTTATATATTAGCCTTTGTAGTGCCAAATCAAATTTGCTTACAGTTATAAATATATAGCATTAAACTTATTACTCTTTCTCAAATTTGTTGATTAAAGGTTTTAGAAGACGATTTAAATTGTAAAAATTCATTGATTCAGATATCTTAAATAATTCTGATAAAATGCCATTAGGAATTTCAGATTTCCGTTCAATCCAAGTTTTATAAGCTTCATAGGATTGTCCTTTATTAGCACCAATTGATGAAGACAATTTATTTAAATTGTAAGCAAACATTTCTAATAATACTGGCGATAAAGAGATTTCAGATAAATGACGAAAAATATTTAGATGAATCTTTAAATTATAATCATAAGCATAAAAAGCATTATCAACAGATGATTTCTTCCATGCTTCATCCATTAACTTTTGATATAAAACAAAAAGTAATGAGTCACGCGTAGTTTCTAATTCAAATAGAATTTTAAATAATTCTATTTGAAGATTTTCATCTCGAACTAGATCTGAAATTTTTTGATCGGATTTTTCGGAAATACTTATTTCCAATTCTTCATATTGTTTGTCATCATTTTGTTTTTTAATTCTTGCTTTTTTTACTACTTCCGAAATTTCATTTAAAATTGTTTTGAGGTTATTAAACTCCAGAATTACAATCCCATTCTCATTTATATAAGGTTCATGTTTCATTTGGGAATGATCCGTTATATGCAGTAATTGATAAATGTTGCTTGGATAATTTTTACTACTTTCCTGATATACGTTTTTTGACCAATCCACGGCAGTCAATACATTAATGTCATTTAAATTGTAACCAATTAATAACGTAGTAGATTCTTTAATAAGCAAAGGCAGCTTTAATTGCCTGTAACTATTAGGCCTGAAAAGTTTAATATAATCACCATCTGAAATAACGATAGAATTGGGTATGGTTCTTATACCATGTAAGTGATAAATAGGAATTTTACCTTCAGCCGCTATAAATATTTGATTTTCCGCTGAAATTGATTCGCCTTTAGTAAACAGCAATGACTCGATAACTAAGTCAAAGTTTGTGGTTATTATCCACTTAGGGTCTATGCCAAGAATTAAATCCCCATATTCTTTTCTTACGGTTTTATCAGGTATCCACGAAGTTTTGTCTGCTATTTTTTGTTTTAAATCTAAAGTTGCTTGGTCAAAACTTTTTCCTTGTTCCTCTGCAATAATTTTAGTTAAAATCGTAATCATTCGTGGATATGAAGCACCTGGGTTTTTTTGTACAATTTCTTTTTCAAAATCAATTTCGAATTCATCTGCGACGCATATTAATAATTCTGACCAGTTTAAAGCTGTAGATATCCAAAATTGATTAATTACTCCAATTGAAAAGCCAGAACCTAGAAATAATCCCAAATTACCATATAATGCAGATTTAGCTATTCCTTCCATTACATGAGCACGTGTAAGTTGTTCCTTCATATGATTCTTTAGATTTTATAATTTGGAGCAATTTCCAGTAAAATTTTAAAATTTGAAAATTTTGTTGTGTATCCCCCCTCTAAGCTAACTCCAGACTGCAACCCCTCCTAGATCCTGGGCAGGCGGGTGTCTCTCCCTAGGTCAATTCTGGCCTATCATTTTTCACATTCTTAATTATTTACGTTATGGTAATTGTATCAGATTACTTGGAAAAGGTCAATGCATCAAGTGGCCAAACATTTGTTCTTCTTGAACTTTCAGGAGGATTAGAACTTGTTCAATCTCAAAACACGGGTAAGTTCTATGCTACTAGTCGAAAGTGCAGGATTCCTTCCACATTCTCAGCAGATGTTGCTAAACTGATGGTAGGTCAGCAGATTGAAGGGGACATTGTACGGATTGAATCAGATCCTTACGAGTACACCAACAAAACGACGGGTGAAGTGATCACATTAGCGCATTCCTATGCTTACCGTCCAAAAGGAAGCATGGAACTACTTGGCGAATCTCGACTTGAAGTGGTTGAGGAGAAGATTAACAAAAAAAGTTATAAGCTAGCCGAGGTCTAATCAAGTTCGTTATTTCTTATCGTAAAGGGGTGTAGCAGTTTGCTATGCCCCTTTTTTCATTTATACCTAAACTACATATGTTATGGAATTTCAAACTGCCCAAAGAAAACGGGCTAAAATTAAGATGGCTATACAGGGTCATAGTGGTAGTGGTAAAACATATTCTGCCTTGCTTGTTGCACATGGATTATGTCAATCATGGGAAAAGGTGGCTGTCATAGATACTGAAAATGAATCCTCTCATCTTTACGCACATTTAGGAGGATATAAGGTACTTGGCATCTCTGCACCATTTGAACCTGAGAAATACATAGAAGCCATTGATTTCTGTGTTGCTTCAGGAATAGAAGTAGTTGTAATAGACTCTATAACTCATGAGTGGGAATGCCTGCTTGATTACCACGGTTCTCTTTCTGGTAATTCATTTACCAATTGGAATAAGGTTACACCGAGGCACAATGCATTCGTTCAGAAGATTCTACAAGCGCCAGTTCACATCATTGCTACGATACGAACTAAGCAAGATTACGTGCTAACAGAAAAGAATGGCAAAACCATTCCTGAGAAGGTAGGTCTAAAATCTGTGCAGCGTGATGGATTAGATTACGAGTTTACGCTCGTATTTGATTTAGACAACAAGAACTTGGCACATGCTAGCAAAGACCGTACAGGACTATTCTTTGGTAAGCCTGAACATAAGCTAACCGCTACGACAGGAAACATCATTTCTAAATGGTGTATGGAGGAATTAGAGCCTCAAATTGATTACGTGAAAGAACGTGTGAACAATGCATCTTCTATCATGGAACTCCTGGGTTTATATAATCAATATACCCAGTTTAATGACCTGCTTTTGCCTTATTATGAGAAGAGAAAGCAAGAACTAAGACAAGCCAAAAATCGTGCCTTAGAAGGCAACTTAAACCCCATTCAAAATGAACTATCAACTAACAACTAGTCCATCTGTAGAGGTGGAAGAATTCGCTTCTTTTACAGAAATAGAGGAGCAAGTAATCGCGTCTAGCAGCTCAGCATTTATCGGTGCGAACACCATCGAAGTAAATCTGCAAGAGATTCAAAGGCAACACATCATACCCGTATTTAGCAAGGATAATGAACCCTTGATTAGTCATGGAGATTTTATCCAGACCACATACGATGTGATTAACCATTGCTTCAAGGGGGAAGATATTCTTTCTCCTAGCATACGTGTTTCTCATCCAATCAAAGGAAGAACACCAGAAGCACGCTGTAAACCAGCTAACCAGCTTGAGGATCACGAAAGAACCATCTATTACGAGAGGGCCATGTTTGTTTTCGAAATACCTAGCATCCAACGAACTATTGATGGACAGACATTAAGTCTAACCATAGGTGGTGTGAAATGCTACGGGGATGATAAGCTTAACAACAAGAAAGGGGCTGATGAGCATTTCAAGGTGTTTATTGGCTTCTCAGTCAAAGTGTGTTCGAATCTATCGGTTTGGAGCGATGGGGCCATGCTTAATCTCAGGGTAAGAAGCCAAGGAGAACTCATGGATGCCTTGATGAAGCTTGTGAACGGGTACAATCCAAGGCAACATGTTCAGGCCATGCAGAAGCTAAATGAATATCAACTCACAGAATCACAGTTTGCCCAAATTATGGGAAGAGCGAGACTCTATCAGCATTTGCCAAACGATCAAAAGAAGCATATACCACCGCTTCTATTCACCGACACACAGATGGGGGCTATAGCTAAGGATTATTACCAAGACAAAAGCTTCTGCCGAAATGAGCAAGGGGACATTAACCTATGGCGAATGTACAATCTTCTCACGGGTGCGAACAAATCAAGTTACGTAGATAGTTTTCTTGAACGAAGCGTTAATGCATTTGAGTTCATGCATCAGATTCAATCAGGACTTGCAGGTGGAAGCACAAATTGGTACTTGAATTAGTATGGCAAAGAAAAAGCAAGTCGAGTTTCTGTATCCAAATGTATTGCTAGTAATCACTCCCAAGGGAATCATCCTTGAGCTATACACTCCGATACGTGCGGAAGTTATACGTCAGGTGGGTAATCTTCCCAAAGGTACAAAGGTATACATCGATGCAATCATGCAAAGTACCGAGCACAAGCTTCTTTACCTTATATCTGGTAAGTGGTACCCCTATATTTATTTAACGGTAGGTTAATCTCCAATCACAGAAAGCCATTTGAAGCAATTCAGGTGGCTTTTTTATTGCTCAACATAGCGGCGTCATATCTGACGTTGTGTCAAATTTGACCATTAACCAATTTTAGACATGAAATTAAAGAAGGATGAATTTGTGTTAAAAGTTGGTTCCAAGATTCGAGAATTGCGTATGGAAAAAGGTCTTTCTATAGAAAAGTTAGCTAATAACGCTGAGATAGAAAGAAAGCAATTAAGCCGAATCGAGTTGGGTGAAATTAACACGAGTATTTATCAGGTTTATAATATCACGCATACCCTCGAGGTGCCAATTAATGAAGTATTTGATTTTTAATATAATGGAGTCCAGAGACCATTCAAACGGGGCGATAACTGAAAAGCCAAACGAGTAAGTAAACTTTTACCCCACAAAAACAATGAAAAAATTTACTACAACGACAGTTTGTTTATTACTTGCATCCGTCATGTTATTCTCATCTTGCAGCACTATACTTCAAGGCTCAAGACAACAAGTCACAATCCAATCATTGACCAAAGACTCTAAAATTTATGTTGATGGTGATGACAAAGGGAAGGATAACGCGTCAGTGCGTTTAAAAAGAAATCGAAATCACGCTATTGCAATCAAAAAAGAAGGCTACGAAACTAAAATCATCAACATTGAGAAACATACGCAAGCGGGATATGTCGTGGCGGATGTTCTTTTAGCTTTAACAGGTTATGGTTTAGCGTGGATCATTGTTGATGCAGCTACTGGTTCATGGAATAAATTTGACCAAGATGCTATTTCTGTTGAATTAGAAAAATCGAAATAATTACCATTAAGTAAAAATCAAGGGGTTAGAAGCAATCTAGCCCCTTATTTTATTTTACCGCAATCAAAATAACTCATGAAAAGTAAATTACTATTTGTCATTTTGTTAGGCTACTCAATAATTATGAATGGCCAAAATCAAACTTCAATAAATAAAGACAAACGCTTAGGGGTATTCGCAGGTATAGGTTTAACAAATGTCTTTGAATTTAACAAGGTAAACCGATGGCCAAAATATTACACCATGCCATTTACGATCGAAAGTAAACCATCTGTTGATGTTGGTTTAAGTTATACGCTCCCAATAATTGATAATTTAATCGCTTTTAAATCAGAATTCGGGATTTTAGCTTGCAGATACGATCAAAATACGACTGTACAAGGCAGCACATTAGTATATATTAATCATTTTGAATCACTAAGTCTAAAAGGTTTAGGTGAATTTAGGATGCCTTTGGTTCGCGATACTGATATGCTCCTTTTCGGGATGGGACCTTCGGTAAATTTCACGTCGTCTACATCAAAAACAGAACAGAATTACGCATCTAGAAATATTGGAAATTCTGAATATTCGAACAAATTCTTTTTAGGAGCAAAAGCGTATGTTGGACTAGCCAGGAATAATTCAGTAATTAAATTCGATTATAATTGGGTCAAAATGAGTTCATCAAATCGCGACATTCCTTTCGCGCCTTTTTACACATTAGGAATTACTTACGAACATAAAATTTTCTGATATTATTGTGTGAAAATTGAAAGCTATTTATTGGAATGATAAACGTTAAATCATCTATATTAATTGCCATTTAAATAAATTACTTGGGAGTTTAGTCAGGTAGTTAATTATTAGAAATTACAATTTTTTCGATATCCGCATTTTCAATTGTAATGTTGTTTTCAATTTTTAATATTGAACAATTTAGAACAATTATATTTTTTAATATTGTGCCATTTTTTAAGTGCAAATCAACAATATGAAACCCCATTCCATTTTCACTAGAATATTTTAGTTGCTTAATATATTTATCCTCTAACTTAACTTTTTGCTTATTACACATTAGTATTCAGTCTTTTTAAGTAACGTAAAGTCAGATGTACCATTAATAAAAAAAACTTCTTTTCCTCCGCCAATTTGATTATTTGCGGGCTCAACTATTCCACGCTGTAAGTAATCTCCTATTTTTGGTTTAAAATGGAATACAAATTTAATATCCTCATCATTAGGCAAGGCATATCTCTCAACAGGATTTAAATTGTTGATCTTGCAGTTACTGTAATCTGAATAAGTTGTAGCAAAACTACCCGGTAATAACTTTTCCTTGTCCATATCCACTCTTAAATCATTTTCGTAGGCCGATAATCGACTAAATATATCAATACCATTTGCTCTTTCGATTTTCTGATTTACCGCGCCGATTCCTTTTGAAACAAAATGTTGCCTCAAATTAACATTAGATAGATTTTCGACTAGTTTAATGTTTTTAAGTTCAACTTCAGACGCTTTTGAAAGCGTAAATTTATAACCGTCATTAAAGACGGATTTTACTTCTCCTAAAATTTGACGTGAATCTTCAAGGATCATTTGAGAATTTAGAACAAGAAATTTCCTTTTTGAACCGAACATACCAACTTCAGCCTCGATAAATTGAAACCCCATCCCTGTTTCGCGCAATCTCAACAATTCTTGAATTTGAGTTGAACTAATTTTACTAATCATCGTTAATTGGAGTTAATTTATAAAATCTTAATTTTATCTATTTCGTTCATTAATCTTTGCGTCTCTGTCAGGGCAACAATTATTTTTTGATAGTGTAAAATATCATCAAACTCTAATTTCATTTCTTTGCGGTCTTTGAGCCATTTTTGTGCTGGTTGATAACCGCCAATGTAAAAGTCCCAAGCAATTTGCGGAACGTTTTCGAAATATTGAGTGTCATTGATGTAAACTTTGCCGTCTTGATATTTTGGTTTCGTAACTGTGTTGTTTCCGTCTTCGGGATATTGAGTCATGTATTTTTCAACTGCAGGGCTTTCCAATAAATGTATTTGCCGTATTTCTCCACCAAGTTTTACCAATTGCCAAAACGGTTCTTTGTCTTTTGGATAAGGCACTCTTGGAAAATCAATTTTTAAAAACTCTTTGTATTTTTCTCGGTATGTTGGCGAATGTAAAACTGCATAGATGTAGTCTAAAATGTCTATTGGAGCAAAGGTTTCTTCGGTTGTTTCTTTCTCAATAGTAAATTTTAAACCTAAATTCTCTGTTATTTGCTTTACAATCTCTGTGTTCAGATTTGGTGTTCTTTCAGTTGATTGCCCAATAACTTGTTGTCCGTTGGATTCAGGGTAGAGGTAAAGTGGAAATTCAGAAGGAATACCTTTGTAACTAAAATGATAACGATTATCGATTATATTTTTTGTCACCTGAACATTACACCAATAATCATCAGTTGATTGTCTGCCTAATATTAGTCCGTAATTTTCCCCTGAAAGAAGATGTTTCATTACTTGAAATATAGGTCTCGCATAAAGACCGCCAGACTTGCCAGTATACAATGTCCATCTATCATCAAATGGACGATAGCTTATTTTAGATAACTTTTTTTCTCTATTTTTTGTTGCATCTTCTTTTGCCCATAAATACTTCCAAGATTGAGCATCATTTGGTCTATTGTATTTTTTTCTCCATGAATTTTCATCCATTAATAACAAATCTTCTATTTTTTCTCTTTGTTCTTTTTGTGACATTGAAATATTTAAGCCATCATTCGCAGAAACCACACCAACATTGTTTAGGGTAAATATTTTATCTACTCTAAAGCCGTTTTCATATTCTTTTATGCCTAAATTATTCTTAGGTACAAAAAATAAAAATGGTTTTTCTGGTTTAATCTCATTAAAGTCAACGGATTTCAATGTATTATCTGAAAGAAAATTATATTTCATTTCTCTTTTACCAAACAAATCAAAATGAAATACTTTACTTAATTCGTTTGCCTTCTTCGTTCCTGTTTTTACAAAGATGTTAATTGAAACCCCCTGCTGAATATCAAATACATTCACATCAGGACTTCCGTCAGGGGCAGTTTCTTTTTTCTTACTATTGCCGTGTAAGTCTATGGTGTAAATTTTATCGTAAGTTTTGAGCAAATGCCATCGCATTCCTCGAAAAGTAGGATTATCTAAAAAACCATGAGGATTGATAAACGCCAAAACACCACTTCCGTTTTTCTCAATAAAATGTTGTCCGTAACGAATAAACTTTACATAATCATCATTTAACCAATGTTTACGTTCTTTAAAATGTACGCCATCTATGTATTTATAGTCATCAATTAGTTGGCTTATCCATTCGCCATTGTTTGAAGAAATACCGCTGTATGGTGGATTTCCAATAACACACATTACTGGCGAATCTCTTTTTATGTGATTGGCTTCGTTTGCTTCTGTACTTAACCAATTTGCAAAGAGAGTACCTGTGTCTTGGTGGTGTTCTTCTAAACTGTTGGTAAGATAAACTCTGAACCTTTGATTTGTTGTCGGTTTGTACCCCGTTTCAGTTAAAAGCAAATCTAATTTCAAATGTGCCATTGCATAACTTGCCATCAGCAACTCAAAACCGTTCAAACGTGGTAATAAATGCGTTTCTACATAATTGCTCCAAATGCCTTGTTGGCCTTCAAATTTCTTGTGAATGTGTTTTATAGTTTCGGCTAAGAATGTTCCTGTTCCTGTGGCTGGGTCAAGAATTTGTACTTTGTGTACTTCTTGCTCCATTTTTTTGCCTTGAACGTCTATTCTTATCTTGGTTTTGCTAGTGTCTGCAAGTCCTTGTGGTAAATCAAATTCATTTTTTAAAATATCGTCAACTGCTCGAACAATAAAATTTACAACAGGAGCAGGTGTGTACCAAACGCCACGAGCCTTTCTCAACTTTGGATCGTACACACTTAAAAATGTTTCATAAAAATGGATAATTGGGTCTTCCATTTTTGTCGACTTTCCGTAAATTTTCAATATTTCTTCGACATTACACGCTAAAAATATGTCTACCAAACTATCAACTATCCATTTAATTCGGTCGTCAATGTCGGGCCCAGCAATGTAACCAAAGAGTTTGCGTAAAAATGGATTTGATTTTGGAATAAGTTCTGCTGCTTCTTGTCGGCTAAAAGTGGGTAAAGTTGGGTCGTGAAGGCGCGCAGCAAACATTCCGTAGGATATGGTTTGAGCATAAACGTCTGCAAATCCTTTGGGGTTAATGTCATGTATAAGGATTTGCTTAAAGGCTTTCATTTGGTCTTTAAGTGTACTATCTTCTTCATTTTCTTCGTCACTTGTCAAGGCTTTTTCGATCACATCAGAAAGTAGACGAGCTTTACCCGCCATCATTTCTGCTAATTTTTTTGAACTTTTTATTGTCTGCCCAATGTGAGAAGCGAAGTCCTTTATAAGATTAGTGAAAGTTGAAAAATTATTATACAGTGGGACGATAGTTCCGTCTTGTATTTCTGCAATTGCAATTTTTGTAATAAAAATTCCATCGATGTATAAATGAAAGTCTAAATAATCTGTGAATAATAAATTATTTAACGAAGCTTTATACCTATCGAACTGTTCTTTGTTTCCAGTTTTTTTTGTTCCATCAAGATCATTATCCCCAATGTCTTTTGCTTCAATAAAACCAACTGGAATTTCGTTTTTAGTCAGAATGTAGTCTGGTGCTCCACATGATTGTCTTTTGGGCTCATTAGTTGCCCTAATATTGGGCACTAAGCCCTCTAATAGTTGCTGTAAATCGCCGCGAAATGTATGTTCAGTTGCATTTCCGAGTTTATATCTTTTGTTAATGTTATCTATATATTGATCGATCGTCATTTATTGTGATTTCAAATTTTAAATTCAAAAAATATAATCAAATTGTACAGTACCTAATTTACGTAATTTTTATTTCATGGTGTAGCCATCATGTTTGGATAAATCTATCCTAGTTTAAGCAAAATTCCAATAAAATGTCTTTCTCAATATTTAAAGGCAGGGACAAATGCAGAACAATAGTCGAATATAGGCTGTATAATATTTATTGGGCTACTTTAATAAACTAATTAATTATAAAAATAAAATGTTTTAATATAACTACATTCTCTACACCTCCTACACAAATGAAGAGTAGGAGGATGTAGATAATGTAGCTTGTGTAGGCAGATTACACCAATTGGAATTCTACCATGTTGCCGTATGAGCTTCGAAATACATTAAATCCAAGCCTCTTTAACCTTTGGGAAAAGTTTGTATTTGATACGCTTTTGTTCCCGTATTCAACGCAAAAGGACTTGTAATCACTGTATAGCTCTTTTAAAGTTATTTTGTTCTTAAATCCGGGCTCAAAAGTCATTTCTGCCATAAACATCGCAACCGAATCTGATTGTTTACGATAGTCATCAACTGCTTTCGCAGCTTTCTCTGAATAAGTAAATCCTTTTTGAGCAAGTAAGCGCTGCATACCAAGAATAGCCCAATTAAACACTCCTGGCAGTTCTTCCTCAATAATTTTACTTGCGAGTGCTGGATCTCTTTCGTTTTCAGGAATAGTTTGATCAAACCCAAGGATAAGGAACCTTCTAAAAAATGCGGCATTCTGCTCAACGTCCTTGGGCAATTCATTGGTATTGAAAATCATCTTCGCGTATTCTTCCATTATAAATGGGTTACCATACGGAAGACGTGCTTCTACTGGTTCGCCTGATGAAAGTTGTTTAAAGACCGCTGAGTCCATCTTAACGCTTATCTCCGATGCATAATTTAAAAGCTTATTCTGAATTTGTGCACGCTGATAGCCCGACTCATTAGTTAATGTCTGTAAGCTAAACGTCGTAATGTTCTCTTTCCCTAATAGGGCGTACAGAATATCAAAGAACGTAGATTTGCCGTTTGCACCCGTACCGTAAAGAATTAGAGATTTCTCCAGTTTTAGTGTTCTGTTCCGAAGAAAGATGTACCCCGCGTATTCTGCAAGAATCATTCTATCTTTCTCATCTACAAGCACACGATTTAAGAATTTGTCAAATTTATCCACACCAGAATTGGGGTCGAAATCAAATGATAATTGGTAAAACAGAAAATCATTTGGATCAAAATCGCGAAACGTGTACTCTCCCTTTTCATTTATAATCAATGTTCCGTTTCTGAAATTAATCATGATGTCCTCTGTGAGCTTAAAACGCTTTGGCACATAACTTGCAACTAAGAACTGTTTCATCAGATCACTTATGAATTCGTGGTGTTTCCCTTTTAGTTGGTCATACCCTAAGCGAGCTACTGCTTTACCAAGGAAAAATTGAACGTCCTTCTTCTCTAGCGTCTTCCAATGTGTTCCATTGTAAATAGCTACACTTTCTTTAATGACCGCCAAGCCCCAATTGTTTACCGTGGCAGTTTCTAAAATTGAATCTACCGATACGACAACCACGCTTTTAGTGGTAAGCTTTTCTCCAGGTAATATTCCTGCTTTTTCATAATAATCAATTGGCTTGATCTGATTCAGTAGCTTTTCCAACACCTCCTCGTGAGAAGGTTGGGTAGCTGTTGTTGCTGGATTGAGTAACTTTTGAGAGTTAATGGATGGGAAAACCTTGTTTTCGTCCATAGTTATTTGGTTATTTTCCATTGTAAGAATCAATTTTATGCGTGTTAAGAAATGCAATTATGTCTGAATGACGATAATAGATTTTGTTTTGAATTGCACTAAATGCAATTAGACCTTTGTCTCGCCAATTTTGTACAGTTCTGCGCGAAACGGTTAACAGATTCATAAGTTGATCTGTATTGTATATTGGATCTATTATTTCTGAACTTAGATATGTTCGACTGTTTTCGATCAGCCTTTGGTTGTTAAATTTCATTTGCTTTAATTTTTAATTATGATTTTCAATGGATTAGGGTTAGAAATACTTCTGGTCACCTAATTCCCAGCAGAATAACTTCCATCGAATTTTTCGAAATTTATACCCCCATTAAAACGAAAAGAGGGGGAATCGTTTCCCCCTCTTTATTCAGAATAAAATAATATGTACTAATTTTTACTTACCAGGCTTTTGTATCGTTGCGATAGTGTTTATGATTTTCACATGAATATTTTCCAATCCTTTACCTTTATGACTCGGAGTACCATGTTTCTCCATAGCTTTCGCCAATCGATCTGCTAATAACAGTTGAAATTCTTTAGTGCCTTGTGCTTTGTATACGAAATGTTTTTCAGCAAAATCAACGATTTCTTTGTTTGTTTCGAATATTACTTCACCCTTTTCCAAAATTTTTATTAATGCAGATAAGTCTTCCAACGTCAATTTAAACCGTAGCTTATTCCAATTTGTCTTCAAAAATTTTGCTACCTCAAGCTTTTGTGCATTTCTTTGATCTAGCTCAAGTCGTATCATTTCAACTAAATCTCGTTTAAGCAAGAAGTGATCCGTATTTTCTGATTTGTCTGTATTTGATGATATCGTAGCGATAGCGCAATCATATACATTATTTATAAAATCTGATATATCTTTAGGATCGACAATTTTAAAAAATGGCTCCAATCGGTCAACAACCTCAATTGTTATCTCATTTAGACTAATTCGAATAGGTTCTGAACCAGTATAGCTTTCCTTAGTTACTTGAATTTGATTCGTAATGTCGTATTCCAAATCCGTAAGAAGTGGGATTTTACAATATTCGCGGAAATCATTTTCAAATTGAAGTGGTTTTTCTTCATCGCTCAAATCCATTCTTTCAGACTCACTATATTGATGTAAGCTAGATTTTTCAACCCACAATTTAGACATTCTAAATTCCTCGTTTTTAGCTTTATACCAATCTAAATCAATTTTATTCAAGCCATTTTCTACTATTTCTTCAATTTTCCCCATACTTAATTAATTAAATAACTCCATTGCATCGTCCAAATCCTTGTTAACGATCTTAGCATAGCCCATAGTAACCTGCAAGTTTGAATGCCCCATTAATTTAGAGACGTGTGTTACAGGCATACCTTTAGACAAAGCTCTAGTAGCCCAAGTATGTCTTGAGGAATGGAACGTTACCTTTTTCTCAATATTAGCACGTTTTGCAATCGATTTCAAGTTTTTGTTTGCGTGTGCGGTGGCTGAAGATATCTTTTGCAACAAATCATCAGGATTTGTTAAGTCGTCCTCATTTTTCAAAATAGGAAATATGTATCCAACAGGCTTTTCGTCATCTTTAGGCTTATATGTGTTTATAATGGCTAATGCTGATTTTGGAAGCTTTATTGACAAATGATTTTTTGTTTTGTGGATAAAAAACCGAATTGATTCGCCGTCAAAGTTTTCCCATTTTAATTGGAGAAGATCTGAAATTCTTATTCCTCCGGCATAGCATGCAAAAACGAACATATCTTGATGTTTTTTGATTGTTGATCCATCTTCTGTAGTTACTTTAGCAAAATCGGTAAGTTCCTTTTCGGTTAAGAATATCTTTTCTACATTGTCCCATTTGAGTTTGTATTTCAAAAATGGGTTATTTTGGGGTTGTATTATATCTTCGTCCACCGCTCGATTAAATAACATCCTAAAAACCTTCAAATTTGCATGTACGGTATTGGTTGAATTCCCTTTTATTCTTAGGTACTTCTCGTATGATTTCAAGAAATCGATCGAAAATTCGTCAAATGTGATATCCCTGTTTCCTAAATAGTCAACAAATTTCTTTAATATCGATTTTGACTTACGATGGTTACCAGCGCTTTTTGCTTTTTTGAGTTCATCGACGTAGGCATTAAAATAGTCCACAAAACTACCCGTCACTTTTTGAGAAAGTTCTTTTTTGATTTGCTTAACTCCGCCTGCTTTTCCTTCAAGCTCCAATACCTTATCGTTCGCCTCGGCTATCTTTTTAGCAATCGTATTATTAACTCGTGCGGAGTTAGCATACTTGCTTTTTACTCGTTTGTTCACATCATCCCACAATGTCTCTGGTACATTAATACCTAAAGATTCAAATACGGTTCTACGGTTTTTAATTATTCGGAGATATAGTGGATAATCGCCATTGGGTTTTGGTTTGTTCCGTTTTAATATAACTGTTACGCTAGCCATATGTTGAAATGTTTGGTACTACAAAGGTACAACATAGGTACAACATTTAGGTTATTCTTATGCTTTTACTTACATTTGCTTGCCTATAAATGTAGCTTTAGATTCAAATTTCAAGTATAATTGAATGCATTTTAAAGAAAACGAGTGAATTGTTTGTGATCCCTACGCGACCACTGATAAAAGACCTGCACGAACGTGCGGGTCTTTTTTGTATTTACGATATACGTGTTTTGTGGCATTATATTTTGCAAATTTATGTTTTGCCTACTTTGAAATCCATTTATA
>JACCDG010101445.1_pt1 | contig 22641 bp, 23 predicted proteins | sample 7442471 | NCBI WGS metagenome assembly JACCDG01 (sample SAMN15323444, study PRJNA562643) | freshwater metagenome | isolation source: river surface water | place: USA:Blue River Watershed | collected 2017-08-17 | reverse complement strand
TTATTTAGACGAATGACTTGCATTATTTAAAAAAGGGTGCTAGTTTTGCACCGCAATAAGGGGAAAAAGTTACTCTTTTGCAAACGAAGGTCAACCAGTGGTTGAACTTCCTTTCGGTTCCAGAGTGAACCATTTTACATATACAAGCCTCGGCTTGAATGATTCCGTAGCTCAGTTGGTAGAGCAATACACTTTTAATGTATGGGTCCTGGGTTCGAATCCCAGCGGGATCACTTCTAAGATTGAAAAACACTGTCAAACTAACCATTGATGGTGTTTTTTTTTGACTAAATTCGATAGTTAAAACTCAAGTATATCCTCTTCATCAACATGATAAAGTTAAAATTAGCACTAGATTGGACTCCTAATGTCAACCATATCGGATTCTTCATTGCGAAAGAATTAGGGTTTTATAAACAACAAGGTATCGACCTACAAATATTAAATCCGAAGGACGATAACTATGCAATGACTCCCGGAAAGAAATTAGAACTTGGTGTGGCAGACTTCGCTATCGCTCCTTTTGAGACGGTAATTAGTTTGAATAATAAATCAAATCAAGTACAAGCAATGGCGATTTACGCTATTATGCAAAAAGATGTAAGTTCCATTGCTTCGTTAAAATCCTCCCATATTATTTCACCAAAGTTGCTCGATGGCAAAACATATGCCTCCTACAAGGCTCGTTATGAAGATCATATTGTAACTTAAATGATGAAAAATGATGGAGGGAAAGGCAATTTGAATATTATTTACCCTGAAAAACTTGGTATTTGGAACACGTTGTTAAGTGGCAAAGCCGATGCTACTTGGATTTTTGACAACTGGGAAGGTGTCGAGGCTAGCGGTAAGAATATTGAATTAAACACGTTTACCTTAGCTGATTTTGATATCCCTTATGGTTATTCCCCTGTTGTATTAACAAAAAAGGAAAATATGACCGCTCAAAAGGAGCTTTATGCTTCATTCATTAAAGCGACACAACAAGGTTTTTTGTATCCCAAAAATAATCTAGCTGAATCCACAGAGATTTTAGCTCGTTTCGTTACCGAGTACGATTTAAAAAATATTGATTTAGAAAAAGCAATAACTTTTTCAATTCCACATTTCGGGGACGAATCCACTGCTGGATTAATGAAACAAGATAGAGTTTCAAACTTTATAGAGTGGCTGGTAGACAGAGGCTTAGAAGATAAGGTGATTTTAAATCAGCGCTTATTTACAAATGAGTTATTTGAATAAATCAGCTAATCACGCCAAATTGGTCTGTTTTTTTCTTGTTGATCAATGTAGAATCATCATTTTACTTAGCATTCAACATTAGCAACCTACCCCCATCTTCGACACTGACGTAAATTTTACCACCAGGGCCCATTTTTACATTTCTTATGCGGCCATTGTTTTCGAGTAAAATGGTTTCATTGCTAGGTACCCCATTGGTCATTTTTATCATGAGTAAATGTTTTCGCCCCAGGCTTCCCATGAGCAAATTGCCATTCCAATCTTTAAATGAAGGATGGTTAATAAAGGTTAAACCTGATGGCGCGAATGCCGGAGTCCAACTTTTCAATGGTGCCACAATTCCCGGTGCAGTATGACCGTTGCTTATTGTGGTTCCATTATAATTGATGCCCATGCTGTACAAAGGCCAGCCGAAATTTTCTGCAGGTTGAACGCGGTTAAGCTCACAGCCACCACTAGGTCCATGTTCATTTACAAAAAGTCGATTTGTTTTAGGGTCAAAAGCCATGCCTTGGGGATTGCGATGCCCATAACTGAATAGTGTGGAACGAGCCGTTTGGCTTGGTAACAGTGGATTATCAGCTGGTATAGTTCCATCTAAATTCATTCGATGTATTTTACCCCAAAAAGTGTTTAGCCTTTGGCCATTTTGATGTGGACTTGTTGCACCGCCAAGGCTTCCTCCCCCTCCTTCTCCCACACTCCAATACAATTTACTATCCGTACCAAAGGCAATTCGACTCCCATAATGGCCATTCCAGGTCGACGCAGACTCAGTGGTATGCAAGACCTGCCAATTGCTAGCAGCCGTTCCATTTAAAGTGAACCTTGCTAACACAAGAAATCCGCCTGTAATACTGTAGGTAGTATATACACTTTTGCTTGAAGCATAATCCGGTGAAATTGCCACATCTAACAATCCTCCCTGCCCTGCAGCGGAAATATTGGAAGGCAAGCCTGAGATGAGTGTATTGCTTTGCGTAGTCGGGTCAAATAAGCGCATTGTCCCTGTTTTTTGTGTAAACAACAGGTTGCCATTAGGCAGAAAATCAAAGCCCCAAATTATCCCCTGATTACTTAATAGCGTAGTGACCGTAATTTCAGGAGCACCAATTAAAGGAGCAGTAACAGGTTCATCCTCTTGTGAACAAGAGAGCAAAATGGCAAAAAACACAAATGCTAAGATCCAATTATCTAAATAGGGCTTTATCCGCATAAAAAGTGCCAAAAGGAATGAGTGATGCTACAAAAGCCCAAAACATTTTTAGTAAGTTCCATCGATGAATAAATGAAACTTGAAGTACTAAAACGACGTAAAGAACAAATAGAATTCCATGTGCTAAACCCACCACGTAATTAGGCTGCGGCATACCATACTTGTATTTTAAAATCATTGTAAAGCCTAAAAGTAAATACGAACAACCTTCTAAAAAGGCGACGATTCGAAGCCTTCCTACTGGCGTTTTTAATAAATTTTTGACCATTGTGTTAGAATATAGGGTGCAAATATCAATAAACTAAATTAAAAATTTTGGTAAAATACGGTTTATGTGCTCAATTCTTTATGCAATTAAAATCCTTACCGCCAAATAAATATAAAGCTGATTTTTTTGTCGCAAAAAGTTAAATATCTAAATTGAAATTTGGCAATTTTATTCGAATGTTAACGTATGCAAGAGAAGCTTAAATTGCTACATGTCAACCTTTAAATTAGTGTGTGCCTAGTCAGTTTAGTGAACATGAAAAATAGATTTCTTTATTTTATCATTCTTTTTTTTAGCTTATTTGCTTTTCGCTCATTTAGTCAAATAAGTGAGGCTGATAATCCGATAATTTTAGTGGCATATGGTAGTGCTGATACAAAAGAGGATGCTCATTTAGATGCTTTGGAATCATGTATTTCCCTTGCAATTTCTGGATTGAATTCCTCAGGCTTGGACCCTGTTATACCTTTTGAAACACAACAGAATTTGGTATTAAATGCGTCTACTTTCTTAGATTATAGTGTTTTATACGATGATCAGCTTCCTAATGGGAAAATAGTTTCACTCTTAAAAGTTAGAATTAATGCGTATAAACTTGAGTATGTGCTAAAGGCAGCTAATATAAATGTCGTTTTTAAAGGTGGTAATTTAGCCAATCAGATAAAACAACAGATTTTAAATGAGCAAAGTGAAATAGCTGCATTAAAAAACATGGTCGAATTATTAGATGAGCCGATGCTTTCTGTATTTGATTATAAAATCAAGAGTGGTTTCCCAAAAAGTTTAGATGATACAAATAAAGAATGGGCTATTCCCATAAATGTGCAAGTTTTTACCAATAAGCAAATAGATTATTGTTCTAAATTATTCTTTCACACACTTTCAGAATTAAGTATTGAGCCTGAGGAATTAAGCTTATATGAAAGAATGAATAAAAAAGTATTCCCTATTAATATTAATTATCAAGGTAATCAATTCAATTTTTTGCTGAGGAAACAAATCTCAATCAACATAATTAGTGGATTTATTAATAATTGGGAGAGTTATCTATTAAATTTTAAAATTAATGAGGGTAAAAACGAATATGTAGGAACTGATGCCATATTCTTAGAGAATACATCATATAACTCTTCTATATCTACTACTAATGAATCAATTGTTAATGCAAAAAAAGGATATCAGTTTGCCTTAAACAAAAACTCATTAGATATCGACTTACAATTTCCTAAAGCTTTTCAGTTAGTTGGTGAATATAGCTGGAATGATGTAAAAAACTTATCTCAACTTGAATCTATAGAAGATTACACAATTCAGTCAAGTGGAGATAAAATTTACAGAGAAATCAAAGAGAAATCGATAAATGAAAAAAGTGAAGAAAGGGAAGAAGAAATCTTTACAGCTATAGAGCAGCAAGCTGAATTCCCTGGAGGACCGGGTGCATGGGGACGTTATTTAATTAAATCGTTGAAATACCCTTCTGCGGCAAGGCGTGCAAATGTAGGAGGTCGCGTTTTCGTATCTTTTGTAGTTAATACGGATGGGTCAGTTAGTGATATACAAATTTTGAAAGGAGTCGGGTTTGGTTGTGACGAAGAGGCAATACGTTTAATTAAATCCATGCCAAGATGGAATCCTGGTAAACAATCAGGTCGCGCTGTTCGTTCAAGATTTACACAACCTATCACCTTTGTAGCGAATGATGAGGAAAGTGATAACTAAAAATTTTCAAATAAAACATATGTCAAATATAAAGTTTTCTATTCAGCTTTTTAGTTTATTGGTAATCACGATTGTTTTAAACTCCTGCGTACCCAATGTAGATTTAGAGGCAAATCTGGCTTATAAAATAAATATTACTAGTTCGCCGGTGACGGCCGTAACGTTTAATAGTGCTGTTTGTGGAGGAACAGTTAATTCTGCTGGAGGTGTTGATTTATTAGAAAGAGGGGTATGTTATGCTACCACTCCCTTCCCTACGATAAAAAACATTAGAGCTAAGGCAGCGAGTGCTGTTTTGGGAAGCTATCAAGTTACCTTAAGTGGACTCAATTCTGATACGAAATATTTTGTTGCATCCTATGCCATTAGTGTTAAAGACACAGCTTATGGGGAGCAATTAGAATTCACGACAACATCTCTTTTGCCTGTTGTGACGACTAATGATGTGGCTGCGATTACTACTTCTAATGCGCAGGTTTTTTCAACTTTGGTTTCTGTGGGAGCAAGTCCTATCGAACAAAGAGGCGTTTGTTGGTCTACTACGGCTAATCCCACTATTGCGAATGAAAAGACCTCAGATGGTACCGCTACAGGGACAATTACCTCAGCTATTTTGGGCTTAAAGCAAAACACCCGCTACTTTGTGAGAGCCTTTGCCAAAAATGGGAATGGCGTAGCCTATGGAAGAGAGCTTTCATTCAATACGCCTCAGCCTACCACTGAAGATTTGAATAAAGTTCAATTCATATCAAATAACATAGGATTTATAGCGGGCAATAAAGTCCTTTTAAAGACTATCAATGGCGGGGATACGTGGACAAAAATTCGAGAAAGTTCATCCGTTAATTTTACAAGTATACATTTTGAAAACGAAAATTTAGGTTACGCCGGCGGAAATGATCAAAATTATGCCTACCTCTACAAGACAACTGATGGAGGATTAAGTTGGGCTCAAGTAACGAGGGAATGGAATGGTAATGAGCGCTTGAAAATTACCGGAATATTCACTTCTGGAATCAATGCAGTTAGTTTTCTATTTAATGCCTATCCTAATGCATCACAAGTTTCAGGAACGATTGCCTTTTCATCTGATGCAGGGGTAAATTGGACCAGAACAAAGGCCTCTAAAATCGTGGGTTATAATTGCGGAGATATGAACACCGATGGGAAGGTGTTCATAGGCAGTAGTAATTATTGGGCAGGAACCACCAACAATTGCTCCATTTTTACATCCACATTCCTAGCCAATGGCTCTAAAACCGTAACAGAGAAAAACTTAGATGGTATTGCTGATCTATATGGATTAGACATGAATGGATTAAAAGGCTATGCGGTAGGATCTAATGGTAAATACTTTACTTCAGGTGACGGTGGCCTAAATTGGTCCATGAGAACTATTGCTGGCTACTCAGCTGAGACAATGAATGATGTCTTATTTAAAGACGGTAATAAAGGCTTCATTGCAGGTACTAATGGTCTTTTATTGAAAACTATTGATGGTGGTTTATCCTGGTTTAAAGAACCTACTGATAGTGTAGAAGAATTCACCAGTATAGCGATTAAACCCGATGGAACGGTATTTGCAGTAGGTAAAAAGGGGGAAATATTTAGAAAGATTTTATAATTGAACGAATTTTAAAACCAACTTAACTTTTAATTATATGAAAAATTTCAAGAGAATTACCGGCTTAACATTGATTAGTATGTTGATGTTATTTTCTGCAAGTGTTAGTCAAGCTCAAACTTTGGGAACAAAGAAAGTAGTTACGCTTAAATTATTATCCTATTCATGTGGTGATTTATGTTACATTGAATTTAAAGATACTTCTTCTGGAGTAACTTATGATTTTGAAAATATAGATGGCAAAACGAAGGATAATGGTATTGTAGCAGGTATTCAGGGAGCATACTATGATAATGGAGAAAGTGATGGCAAATTAGTGGGTAAAACGTATAAAGCAGTTCTTGAATTTAGGAAAACTGATGTCATGTCTTATGATGGGGAGTTTCCTAGGAAAACAGGTAAGAAAAAGTCAAAATGGATGATAAATACACTTTCTAAATAAACTTCAAACTACTTTTTAATTTCATTTTTCTTTTTCAATTCTTCCAATTGTTGGTTCCATTTAGCTAGACTTGTAAAGTTTCTTTTCAAAAATACCATTTTAGAACTTTTCTTTCCATTCTTACAATCAAATGAATTTAAAGTGAGTTTAGTTTTTGAGATATCAAAGTCGTAGTTACAGGAATCTGTTTGAAATTCGTACCAAATCTTCCCAGGAGTATTACTATATCTAGGAGCAATTCTTTGCTCGGCAACACCATTTTGTTGAAACCTTAATTCCTTGTTGACTAGTGCGATCTGCATTTTTTCCAAAGTATTATTTATGACAAGATTGTAATTTTTACTTTCGAACCAATAAACACCATATTCTACTTTTTGTGAAAATGAATTAAATAATAAACCTGTAAATAAGAATGTGAATAGAGTTTTTTTCATTTTTATATATATTTATTTTCTGATTGAAATTTAAATAAATATCCTAAAAATTGGTTTGAATATTTATTTAAAGGTATGAGTTTTTTCTCTCCAACATTACGTTCTAAACCATGGTTCCTTATGCTATAAATCAATTATTTTTTTTGTTAAATTCAAAAAACCTAAACGTATTCATATGAAAAATTTAAAGACTTTCGCAATTCTATTTTTTTGTTCTTTAGTAATAACTACTAGTTTAATCGCTCAATCAAAAGTAAAATCCAAAACCCAAACTAAATTTTCAATTCCAGTCGTACCCACATCAGGGATTTTTACTTATTATTCTGAAGAGGATGTCATAATGGGAAGCAGTCCTGTTATCGTAGGAAAATTAATTATTTTTCAAGCTGATGGAGAATTTATTCGGGGATTCTATGGATATGCAGCTCAAGGCGAACAAAACATGTATTTTACCGGTACAAGAAAAGGGAATGTAATTGTTGGAAAATCATATAACTTTTACGATAAATCGGAAGATAATTTTAAGTTAACTCTTATGGGGAATTTTGTATCATTTGAAACGTCAGAAGATAAAATTAAATTACCAGCAAAGAGAAAGGATATTGTTGATAAACAGTTAACGGTTTATCAGAATCCAGATAAAAAATCCACTGTTTTGGCAAGAGATTTAGATTTGGAAAAAAAAGGATTTAAACTCATTGAAATAGGAGAAATGGAAAAAATGGAGGATACCGAAGATAGTGAATACAATGTCTGGTGTAAAATAAAAAATCAAAATATGGAGGGCTGGGTACTTGGATTATTTAGGGTTTTCTAGATTAAATATTTTAGTACTCATTAAATTATCAAACACTGTCAAATCCATTTTGACAGTGTTTTTTTATATCAGCTCCCGAAAATGAAGAAGAAATCTTTTTAGTTTCAAAAAGATATTTAAATTTGGCAATCCGTAATGCCTAATTCCTCCTTGTGGATTTCGCATATTACCATAAATGATGAATTAATCCGCCGCTGTATCTCCAATACTTCCTGTGCAGATATCCTCATCCGATGCTGGTTTTAACCATTTATTGAGTTGCGCTATTCTTTTTTTCGTTATTCCTTCTGCGACTAAATTAGCGCACATTGGGTAAGCGCTGCCATAGAATTTTGGTCCATTAGCACCAGGAAACATCATATTAATTTCTGCTGATCTGAACTTAACCCAAAGGCTTTGTGATTCTCGCAATGCCTTGATGAAGACCGTGTTTTTAGCATATTTAGCTGCTATTTTATTAATGACAAGAGTTAATTCTTTGTCTGCTTTCTTGTACGATTTATCGCTTTCTTGCGTCATTTCCCGCTGAGACTGAGCATAAGTAAAAGATGTACTCAAGCCTAGTAGCAAAATGGTTAGTAATTTTTTCATTGCTTAAATGGTTTTAAAGTTGAAGGATAAGATACTAATTTAAGGAATCATCCATTGAAAACTTCCATAGGTATAATCATAAAATGCCCTTCTATGCCCCGCATGATTAAGCCATAGCCAGTCGATGGATTGTACTCTAATAGAAACAATGCCAAAGTTTGCGTAACCTACTTCGCTCTCTGATAACGTGAATTTTTCTTGTTCAATGTCTTCTGAAAGACCACTTGTTGATGAATCGGTAAAACTGGATGGGCTATGGAGCGTTAAGTAACATTTTCTACTAGAAAGAGTGGTGGTTTCCCAGGCTTTGGCCGTTATATCATTCCTGTGATGTAAAACCGCCTTTCCCTTTATCCGTAATTGAATTCGCTCGTCTGCATCATAAAAAAGCGCGCTTATAGCTGGATTTATCAATAAATCGTCCCACTTGATGCTTCTGACATCCGTATGAAAACGCAACTCTCTTTCTTCTGGTAAAACTTTTCGTAATACGACGGTTCGCATACTGACCTCGCCCTTAGATAACGTGGCCACACTAGGTGTATGGAAGGGATTTCTGCTTTTGATGGCGCCTATGACTAATCGGTTCCAGCAGTCCTGCTCTAACTCGTTTAAACTGTAATCGGTATAATTCTCACGAATTAGTTCGTTGTTTTTCATTTTTTGTCTTTATTCGACTTACCAAAATAGAAATAGGAAATACCACGGTCCAACATAAAACTGACATAACGAGTACATCCAATACTAAACTCGCAATATTTACAATCACATCTGAATCGATCATAGCTAAGATAATGACAATCGTCAAAGCTATCATATAGCTATTAATCATGATTTTTTTCATTTCCATGTATCTTGCTTATTTCTCAAACACCCTCTTTAATAGCTCATTAGTTCTTGCCATTGGATTTGCCCGGATATCCTTTTCTTGTTTTGCGATTTCGCTATAGATCCCTTCCATGGCTTTCTCCGTCACGTAGGCGCTCAAGTCAGGATTAATCTTCTTATTGCTGAAAGGAATGGCATTGTAGGCAGAGATGGCTTTTTCCCAATATCGAGTAGCATTTACTTTATCTAGAGATGTTTTAATAATGGGATTAAAGGATGATTTTAAGTTATCTGCTGTTTTTGATCTCAAAAATGCCGTAGCAGCCGTTTCATCACCTCGTAAAATAGTTAGTCCATCAGTTATGGTCATTTGCTTGATTGCATTTACGAAAATAGGTGCTGCGGTGGCAGATGCATCTTCAGCGGCGCGGTTCATGCTTAAGATAAAATCGTCTGCTAATTGATTAAGACCGACGCTTCTGAGGGTGCTTTCTACTTTAACAGCTTCGGGTGGCATCAAGATTTTTAAGGCTGCGTTTTTAAAGAAACCATCTGGTTTAGAGAGATTAGAGCAGCCTTTTTCGGCACCTATACGAAGCGCTTCTTTTAAGCCATTAGCGATATCGTCTGAACTCAAACCGGTTTTTGTGGCACCTGAGGCGATTTCAGTGGCTTTTTTGAGGATGCCTTGGAAGGATTGGGCATTTGCATTCAGCGAAATAAGCGTTAAAAGTATTAGTAGTTTTTTCATGAAAATTAAGATTATAGAGAAGAGAGCATAGAGTAAAGAGAGGAGATAATGGTAAATGGTGAATGATAAATGGTGAATGATAAATTTTCTCTCCCGACTAGCGACTACTGTCCACTGACAAATGTCCACTGTCCACTGACTACTGTCCACTGACCACTGTCCACTGACCACTGACCACTGTCCACTGACCACTAATTTACCGAAATATCCCTATCTTTAAACACACTTTTTATTAAATGACAATGAAATTACGTTTCCTACCCCTATTGCTCCTCCCCTTGTTTTCTCAGGCACAATCGAATGCTGACAGCTTATTTATCAAAAAGATGTCGGATGAGATTATGACAAACGGGAAAGCCTATGAATTATTATATGAGTTGACCAAAAAGATAGGTGGACGTTTAGCCGGTTCTCCGCAGGCGCAGAATGCGGTGGTTTGGGGGAAGAAGAGTTTAGAGGCGATGGGGCCAGATAAAGTGTTTTTGCAGCCATGTAAGGTGCCTAATTGGAAAAGAGGTGGGAAAGATTTTGCTGCGATTGTGGGGGTGAATGGGGAGGCGAGAATGCAACCTTTGGCGGCTTTGGCCTTAGGAAATTCGATGGGATCGAATGGATTAATCGAGGCAGAGGTTGTTGCAGTGGCTAGTTTTGAAGAGTTAGAAAAGCGCAAGGACGAGGTGAAGGGCAAGATTGTGTATTTCCACAGTGTTTTTGATCCCACGAAAATTCAGACGTTTAAAGCTTATGGCGAGAGTGGCGCTTTTCGCCGTTCTGGTGCGAGTAGAGCCGCGAAATATGGGGCTGTGGCGATTATGATTCACTCCTTAAGTACGGCGCCGGATAATGAGCCTCATACGGGTAGCATGGGTTATGACGAGGCTTTTCCAAAGATTCCGGCGGTGGCTCTAGGTCCGGATGATGCGAAGATGCTGTATTCTTTGGCCAAAAAAGGATCCATCAAAGCCCAACTACAAACTTACGGTTTCTTCCTTCCAGACGCTGACGACAACAATGTGATCGCCGAAATCCGCGGATCCGAGTTCCCAGACCAATACATCACCTTAGGCGGCCACTTAGACAGCTGGGATGTAAACGAAGGGGCTCACGACGACGGTGCCGGCATCGTCCAAACCATGGAGGTATTGCGCGTCATGAAAGTCTTGAACTACAAGCCCAAGCGCACCATTCGTTTTGTTCTGTTCGCAAACGAAGAAAATGCAGCCCGTGGTGGTAAGGAATACGCAAACCAAATAAAAATCAAACAAGAGAACCATATTTTCGCTTTAGAAAGTGATGAAGGTGGCTTCACCCCTCGCTCTATCGGAATTTCGGCCAATGCGGAACAATTAGCTCGATTCCAAGCCTGGACTCCCCTATTAAAGCCTTATGGATCTGAGATTACCCTAGGTGGTGGTGGTACGGATATCGCTCCCATGGCTGGCGTAAATAAAGCTACGATTTTAGCTGGTCTCATCCCCGATAGCCAACGCTATTTCGATCTTCACCACGCGAAGACCGACGTGTTTGAAAATGTGAACAAAAGAGAACTACATTTAGGTGCCGTGAACATGGCGGCCATCATCTATTTAATTGATAAATACGGCGTAAAATGAGATTAACGACATTATTTCTGCTTTTTGCTTTTGCATCTTCATCTTCTTTCGCGCAAAAGACCTCCTATACTGTTCTTGTTTACACTAAAAATGGCCCTGGCTATGTGCACGATAATATTTCGTCTGCTGTGGCTGCCATCCAGAAATTAGGCGCTGAAAAGCGTTTTAAAGTGGACGTATCTGATAATCCAGGGGTATTTGAGGAACAGAATTTGGCCAAATATAAGCTCATCATCTTCACCTCCACAAACAATGACGTCTTCGACACAGACACTCAGCGTCTCGCTTTCCGCCACTACATCGAAGCCGGCGGCGGATTCGTGGGCGTACACTCAGTAACTGGCACAGAACGCAAATGGGACTGGTTCAAAATGATGGTAGGCGAAACCTTCACCTGGCACGCAAAATTCCAACCCTTCTCCGTCATCAACATTGACCCCGCACACCCTTCCATGAAAGGCGTGCCCACTAAATGGACAAAAGAAGACGAATGCTATTTCGGCGCAGAACTTTACCCAGGCATTAAAACCCTATTAATGCACGATGTTTCCACCTTAGATCAGGCGCAAAAAGACTTAATCACGAAACACAAAGGCATCTACGGCCGCTATTTCCCAGCAGCCTGGACCCAAAACTTCCAAGGCGGCCACATCTGGGTTACCACCTTAGGCCACGCAAAGGAAAACTACCAAGACCCTGTTTATTTGAATCACCTATGGCAAGGCATCAACTATATCGCTGGCCAAGTGAAGGCAATCGATTACTCGAAGGCAACTTCACAAGGTAGAGATGAGGGGTTGAAGTTTTAAACCTATTTCTTTTTAGGCGTTGGACTTGAAATAGCTGAATCTAATCGAGCTGTCTTCTTAATGTCGTTCTGCAAACTGTCGATTGATTTAATAATGAACTTCACTTGTGCGTGAGGCAAATTACTTTCATCTACAATTTTCTTAACGTTCTCTAAATTACGCCAGTGGTAATTTAGCTGAGGCTCAGTGAATTTTACCGCAATGAATCTTTCAGCAGCGAAAGACATCAAGGCTAAAGCGGAGAGAATTGTGAGTGTTTTTTTCATTTTGTCTAATATTTATAATCTATGCTGAACTCATAATTACTTTGTGGTGGGAAGTCATATGTACGCATATTAATAATTAATTTATTATTAGTAATAGTATAAATATTAGTCCTAGCTCTTTCTCCATTTATGTAAAAAGCTATTTGATTAGCTAAAGGAATATGTTCCAAGTCAAATTCCCATATTGACCCAGCACCAGTTACTCGATGGTTTTGATTAAAAGAATAATCACTTTGAACATTTTCAACTCTAAACACTTCCATCATAAAGTTTGATAATACAGATGTTCCCGCAATTTTTATATCTCCTCCAATCGGCAAATTTAAAACACCATTCCTATCAAAAGTCCATTGAGATGTGGAGGTGCTTGTCCCTGTTATGATTGTAAATCCACTTTCATTTTCTCTTGTGTCAAATCCAAAATTACTTGTACCTGAAATATTTCCAGATGCAATGGTGCCATCTGGGAAAGTTAAGCTTCCATCCGTGTTATAACTCCATAATTGAGCGGTTCCAGAGGATGTACCTGTTAATATTGAAAATCCATTCTCTGTGGACCTAGTATCAAATCCAAAATTACTTGTACTTGAAATATTACTTGAGGAAATGGTGCCATCAGGGAAAGTTAAACTTCCATCCGTGTTATAACTCCATAATTGAGAGGTGCCAGAGGAAGTCCCAGCAGTAATGATAGAGAATCCATTTTCTGTGGCTCTAGTGTCAAAACCGAAATTACTTGTACCAGAAATACTGCCAGATGTAATTGTTCCATCTGGGAAAGTTAAGCTACCATCAGTATAATATTCCCATAATTGGGATGTCCCAGATACAGTTCCAGCAGTAATGATAGAGAATCCATTTTCTGTGGTTCTAGTGTCAAAACCAAAATTTCCTGTACCAGCAGCATTACCCGATGTTATTGTTCCATCAGGAAAACGCAAAGCTCCATTAATATCAAATTTCCATGTTTTTGTGAATGGTTCAAATTCATAATTATTTTCAATATAGCTTTTTGTTTGAATGTAAATATTTCCTTCCGAATTAAGATCTGTATTTTGCAAATTTTCATCAAGCCAAAAAGTTGGTGATATTGCAATGATACCAGATTTGGAATCTAAATTTATATTATCTGTTTGTCCTCCTAAAAGAAAAATTCCATTTCTACTCCAAATAGAGAAATTTTGATTTTCGTCTATTCCATCCTCCCCCATTTCTGTACCATCAGGGAATAATAATTTACCATTCTCTCGAAATTCCCAAATATGATTAATATTATCATTCTCATCCTCAGGGTCGTTAGAATCATAAGTATTGATAACAAATGTTCCATCAACAAAATTTTTAAAACCAAAATATTTTTCTTCATTATCTACAAAAATTGAAGATCCAAATGGAAAGCTCATGCTTCCATCATTCTTAAAGAACCATTCTTTTTTATTTGAACCATTTCCTATGTTTAATTTCACATAATCATCAGCATTTAGAAAAATATCATCATTTGCATTTAGCTTAATATCATTTCCACTATTCAATAACAAATCTTCACCACTATCTAAATCAATTAATCCTTCGTATGATTGTTTAAATATATAATCTACAGTATCAATTTCGAATTTTACTACATTGTCAATAATAAGTTCTCCATTTTTAGAGAATTTCAAAAAGTGATCAAAACTATTTGAAGTTTTAAATATTAAATCCTCAGCTGGTATATTCTGAATAATGGTAGAAGAATTAATTCCACTCTGAATTTGTGTTCCTCCAGCTAAATTTAAAATACCATTAGAAAGACTAAGATTTCCAGAAATTTGTTGATCTCCGGTAAATGAATTAGGTTCATCTAATTTTGCAACTCTTCTAACATCAATTGATGGTTTATCTGCTAAAGCAAGAATTGTTGCAGTACTCAATGGTTTATCCAAATCAGCTGTATTATCCACATTACCTAAACCAACTTTGGTCTTATTTAGGCCATCCACATAAGTCTTCACTGCTTTCTGAGTAGGAAAAAGAATATCGCTAGTCGAACCAGCACCTAAATCTGTTGCCGTTGATTTGTTTGCAGCATTTTCTTTTGTTGCAACAGTTGAGGAAAATGTTTCAGTAGATACTTTTGTTGCTAAAGTTGTTGAAAATGTGGAAGCAGATACCTTTGTATCCAAAGCTTCCTGTGTCGCCGTACTAATCGGTTTAGCTAAATCGGATGTATTATTTACGGAGCCTAATCCCACCATTGCTTTCGTTATTCCAGCGACGGTTCCTGTGAATGTCGGAGAATCAATAGGTGCTTTTAAGGCTAGATCAGATGTATTTGCTTTAGTAGCAACAGTAGTTGAAAAAACCGATGTAGAAACCTTTGTATCTAAAGCCTCTTTGGTTAAAGTACTAATGGGTTTTGCTAAATCTGACGTATTGTCCACCGAGCCTAATCCCACCATTGCTTTCGTTATTCCAGCAACAGTTCCTGTGAATGTAGGAGAATCAATAGGAGCTTTTAATGCAAGGTCAGATGTATTTGCTTTAGCAGCTAGCGTAGTAGAAAATGTGGCAGTTGATACCTTCATATCTAACGCAGCCTGCGTTGCTGTACTAATCGGCTTGGCTAAATCGGATGTATTGTTTATTTGATCAATAGCTAAAGCCGTTTTTAGAGCGGAAATCGAGGCCACGCCAGTTCCCCCTTTAGAAGCGGATAGAACGCCGTCCACGTTGTCTGCATTTACGCCATTTGCGTAGTAGGCAAAAGGAACGGCTTGTAATCGCGTAGTTCCCATGGCTACAAAACTTGATCCTCCGGCGGGATCCATTTCGACCTTCAGGAACTTTGGATTGATTTTCCAGTTGATATCGCTGAAGTTCCCTGTTTTTGAGATTTGGGTTCCGTCGCCTATGACCACGGAGAAAATGCCTTGAGCGTTCGTAGTGACTTCTTTTGATTCTACGTATTCAACGGTTCCGGTTTCGGAGCTCTGAATGACCGAGAAGCGGAGGCTGATTTTAGTAGAGGCCAAAACCGCTCCTGACGAGTTTCTGCCCACACCTTGGAAGTTAATTCCATTGTTTTGGGAAAAAGCTAAAACAGAAACGAACAAGAAGAGGACAGTTAATAATTTTTTCATTAGTTGATTCTACTGAATTTGAAAGATGTCGATTGGTTAATTCCGTCTGAAGACGAATAAATAAGTCGAATGAAATAGGTGCCTTCTGTTAGTGAAGCAATATTTATTTCCTTTTCGAGGTAATTGATATAGTACGTTGATGGGATGGTTTGTAAAATATGACCTTGTAAATCAATGAGGTGAAATTCAAAAAATCCAGGCCTAGAAAGGGCGCCTTTTAGTCGAACATACTCTCGAGCAGGGTTAGGTGAAAGGGTAAATCCCTCGCCTTCTTCGAAGATTTGATTGATAATGCCGGTGACTAAGGGAGTAAAGGTTTGATGAAAACCTGTACTTAAACTTAGTTGAGAACTGTTTTGAAAAAAAGCAATGGATGCCGACTCCCCTATGCTGTAATCTAAGGAAAAACTAGCTTTTGTTTGTGCTCCACCGCTATTGACTGAAACTGGTCTGATGCTTTGAGCTGAAACACGTAAACAACCTAATAAAAGGAAAACAAATAGAAGTCGAAACATGTGTACCGTAGGACAAAGATTAAAGCTACGATATCAGGTGAGACTTGTCTGTTAAAGTCTAGTTTAAGGACTCCCATCTTCGGAAGATGAGACAAAAAAAGCTTATTTAGCTTTTTGTAAGGTTTCTAGGTACTCCGAGGGAGTGCAATCATAAAAGCGATTGAAGGCGCGGTAAAAGGAACTTTTGGAAGAAAAACCTGATTCAAAAGCGATGGCCTCGATAGTTAAGGCATCTAAAGTGGTGGCATCAATTTTAGTGATAAAATGCTGCAGTCGCATCTCATTTAAATAGTCGTTGAAGCGTTTTTCGTAGTAATTATTAATGATATACGATAAGTCTCTTATGGGAATTTGTGTATCCACTGAGACTTGACTGATCGAAATATTGGGTTGAAGGAAACTTTTATTTGTAGCAAAGTATTTTTCTAAGCTTTTAATCTCCTTCGTGTAATTTTCATAAATGAAGGGAACTTTAATCACTTCGTTTTCAACTAAGCTTGATAGAGTTTCCTTATATCTAACAAAGGGTAGGCCGGTTAAGACTTGTGGATTTATCAATAAATAAGAAAAAACTATAAAGTGAGAAATGGCTAGGATGGTATTGGGTATAAGCGTCATTTGGTCCTTCGTAAAAAGATTCTCTTGGGTCAAATAAAGCATGATGGTTATGAAAAAAGCCACTAAAAATCCAGTGGAGGCCCAAGTAAAGACACTTAACCATTTCAGGACGCGTTTTATTTGGTCGGTAACCAGCTGATTTGAGTTTTTTCGATTGAAGGTATAAATTAGCCTAAATTGAAAAATTATATAGATAATGGCCTGTACTGGTCTAAACAGATAGAAAACGCTTTCAGGTAAGAATCCGAGTTGTTTAACTATCCCATAGTTTATATCCGCTATTGTTTTACTAACAATTTCTATCTTGTAATCCAGTGGACTAATGAAAAAGGGTAAGTAATTAATGAAAAAGAATAGAAAAGGTAACAGGTGCAAGAAATCTACGCCCTGCCACTTTTGTTCATTGTAAAGGACACTCCTTACATACAGATATCCTAAGGGAGGTACTAAAAAGGTGAGCGGTGCAGCTGTTCGATACAAATAAGGAAATTGCAGTATGGATCCAGTGATGACAAACAAGAAAAGTGCTAATGTCCAGATTTGGCATAAAATAGAAATAGAAATTAGATAATCAGAATAAGAACGTAAGGCATTCTTCTTGAATAGCAAGATATACACGGTAAGCGCACCGCATAATAAACTCGCATTCATGAAATCTGTAAAATCTAACATCTTTCAAATGTAGGAATTTCTTTTTCCTTTTTTCGCGAAAAATACCCATTTTTGCATCATGATTAGAGTATTATTCCTTTTAGTAGCCTTCGTGTTCGTCTTAAATTCGTGTAAAAAGTCTTCTACTGAAGTAGCTTCAGAGGTGCGCGAAATGTGGTTGCAAAATCTTCAAAAAGAGCAAGTTACAGGCGTCAGTGTTCTCGATGTTTCCCTGATTCAAAAGAGCGATTCTCTCTATACCGGGGTACTTAAAACGAAAGAACCTGAAGGTACTTTTATCTACAATTTAGAGGTTAATGTCGCAGGAGATAAGCTCTCCTACGAGGTAATCGGTGATGGTATTCCGACCGACGGCCGAAATACCCACGAACCAGACGATCAGCCGGCTGAGCTAGATTCCTTACACCAATAGTATTTTTCCTGTTCTCCCTTCTTTCTGATAGGCAATTAAAGCCTCTTTAAACTGAGCTAATGGATAAGTAGCTTGAATGTCTACTTTCACGTCTTGTTTCAATAGATGGGTGAAGACTTCTTTGATGGCCTTTTGAATTCCCTCATTGCCTAGTTTTTCCCACCAAGAACTCAACCACCAGCCTTCGACGCTTAGGTTTTTGAAGATTAATAATCCAGAATTCAATGGAATCGGTTCGAGGCTTAGTAGGCCAAAAACAAGCATCTTTCCACCTGGTTTAAGGCAAGTTAAGGCTTTGGCCCCCTGATCCCCTCCTACCGCATCGAATACATAGTCCACTCCTTCTGGGAATACTTCTTTTACCTTTTTTGTTAAACTTTCCGTCGCTACATCAATGACAGCTGTCGCACCTAAATCCAATAAAGTCTGCTTCTGATCTTGTCGTCTCACCGTAGCCATGACATGAATGCCTCGCATCGCCGCTAACTGAATGACTACTTTACCCCAAGCCGAGGCCCCAGCTGTAATTAACAAAGATCCTCCTTTGCCTAATCCGGATGTCTCTAACATACCATAAGCAGTTACCGGATTCACAAAAGCTTGACAAGCCACTTCATTCGACATACCCTCTGGAATGGGAATCAAGCCTGCATCCGGAACGCAGGTATACTCTTTCCAGGTACCAATAGAAGTAAAAAGGACGCGCGTGCCTGCAGGGAACTTAGTCGATTCCTCCACTACTCCCGCTGCCTCAAAACCAGCGCTACTAGGTAACTTAGGGGTGATGCCATATAATCCTTGCACAAACATTACATCCGATGGATTGATATTGCGAGCAGTGATGCGAATGAGCGCCTCTGCTTTCGCCGGAGTTGGCTTTTCGATTTCTTCTAGTTGTAATACATTTTCGGGTAATCCGGTTTCGTAGAATACGACTTGTTTCATGATGTCTTTTTTCGGGTGTTGATAGCGTAAATTACCATAATATTTCTTTAAATTGTTTAAAAATAGATTAGAATATGCAGGCATTTTCATTGAAGAATCAAGTAGCCCTTATTACGGGCGCTAGTAAAGGAATTGGTTTCAGTATCGCGGAGTTTTTTGCAGAGGCTGGAGCAAAGGTGGTCATTAGTAGTCGCGATCAGGCGACTTTAGATTTATTAGCCCAGGAATTGCGCGCTAAAGGATATGAAGCGACGGGTATTGCCTGTCACGTGGGAAAGATGGATCAGCTGGCTCACTTAGTTTCAGCCACGATTGCCACCTATGGACAAATCGACATTTTAGTGAATAACGCGGCGACGAATCCGACTTTCGGGCCCATTCACGATACGTCCTTAGATGCCTTCGATAAGATTATGAACGTGAACCTGAAGGCTCCTTTCGAGTTAATGCGTTTGTGTCTACCTCATTTGCAGAAATCTTCGAATGCCTCGGTAATTAATATTAGTTCTGTGGGTGGTATTTCGCCGGAGCCAGGACTAGGTATCTATAGTGTGAGTAAGGCGGCGCTGATTTCGATGACGAAGGCTTTTGCCAAAGAATGGGGCGACTTCAATATCCGTGTTAATGCGATTTGTCCGGGCTTGATTAAGACGAAGTTTTCGGAGGCGCTTTGGTCCAATGATAAAATCCTACAACATACCTTACGTCAATTACCGATTAAACGCATAGGCACGCCTGAGGAAATTGGAGCCACCGCCTTATACCTTGCCGCACCGGGAGCGTCTTATACCACGGGTGCAGTCATTACCGCTGATGGCGGATTAACCATTTAATCTATGTTTGAATCAGATAAAGCGCTTGAGCTAGTTCCCCGATACCGAGAGTTTCTCGAGAAACACATCATTCCTTTAGAGCAAGGAGCCATTTATGGTTCATTTAAGGCTCATTTGCCTGCTTTACACGCTCTGCGCGCTAAGGCGAAAGAGTTGGGTTTGTTCGCCCCTCACCTGCCTGTTTCCCATGGAGGCTTAGGATTAAGCCTCGTAGAGTTTGCTTCGGTATCAGAGGTGTTAGGTACGAGCCCGCTCGGTCATTATGTGTTTAATTGCAATGCCCCAGACATAGGGAACATGGAGCTGATGCATCAGTTTGCGTCACCTTATTTACAAGAGACTTATTTACGGCCACTTGAACGTGGAGAGATTCGATCTTGTTTCGCGATGACGGAGCCGGAGCATGCGGGAAGTAATCCGGTGCACATGTCTACGACTGCTGTTCGCGAGGGAGATGAATATGTCATTAATGGACATAAATGGTTTACCTCCTCTGCGGATGGGGCTTCCTTTACGATTGTGATGGCGGTAACGAATCCTTCAGAAGAAAACAAGTATGCGCGGGCAAGTATGATTCTCGTTCCATTGGATACGCCGGGCTATCGAAGGATACGCAATATTTCCATCATGGGAGATGAAGGCGAAGATTACCTTTCCCATAGCGAGGTGGAGTTTGTGAACTGCCGAGTGCCGGTGTCTCATTTGATAGGCGAAGAAGGTTCAGGCTTTTCTTTAGCTCAAGTGCGCTTAGGACCGGGACGTATTCACCATTGTATGCGTTGGATCGGTATTTGTGAGCGGGCTTTGGGTATGATGTGCGACCGCGCGATTGAGCGGGAGTTAAACCCGGGTCATTCGCTTGCCATGCAACAGACCATCCAAAACTGGATCGCAGAAAGCGCCGCCGAAATTAAGGCCTCTCGCCTTTTAGTGTTGAATACGGCACATAAGATTGAAAAAGACGGCGCTAAGGCCGCAAAAGAAGATATTTCTACCATTAAGTTCTTCGTCTCAGATGTGTTGATGAAGGTGATTGATCGCGCGATTCAAGTGCACGGAGGTCTCGGAATTACAGATGATACGCTCTTATCTTTCTGGTACCGCCATGAACGTGGGGCTCGCATTTATGATGGGCCGGATGAGGTGCACAAGACTGTGTTAGCCAAGAGCATTCTTAAATCACGCAAGGGTTAATGGAAGGGTTTGAAAAATTACCGGCCTATTTAGGGGTTCCATCCGTGGAGATCACCGCTTTTCCAGGTGGATTCTCGAATTTGACTTATCAAGTTAGCGTTCCTGGTGAAATGTATGTCCTACGCAGACCCCCTCATGGATTGAAGATTGCCAAAGCCCACGATATGATTCGCGAGTTTCGCGTGCTTCAAGCTTTAGAGAAGGCAGGTTATACGAAGATGCCCCATCCCATTTCAGCTTGCGAAGACGAGTCCATTATAGGTGCTCCTTTTTTTCTAATGGAGAAAGTGGAGGGACTGATTATTCGAAATCGTCCTCCGGCGGAGGCAACCCCGGATTTTTTCCGTAGCCTCTCGCAATCTGCCCTTGATGTGTTAATTGAATTACACTCGCTGGAGTTGTCTGAGTCAGGTTTAGGTGCCCTAGGAAAACCAGACGGATATGCTGTACGTCAAGTGCAAGGCTGGGCAGAACGCTTTCAGAAGGCGAAGACGTCAGAAGTCCCTTCAATAGAGGAGGCATTTCAATGGCTTTTATCCTCGATTCCGTCAGCGTCGGATGTGGCCTTTATTCACAACGACTTCAAATACGATAACCTGGTTATTTCTGCTTCAGGCGAGGTACAAGCCGTTTTAGACTGGGAAATGGCGACTGTGGGCGACCCTTTGATGGACTTGGGAACAACCTTAGCTTATTGGGCGGAGGCTCATGATGAAGATATCTTGAAGATGTTCAATCTGTCCTATGTTCCGGGCAACTTTACTCGTAGTGAATTGATTGATTATTATGGCGCTAAGACGGGGCGCGATATGAGTGAGATGAACTTTTACTATGTGTTTGGGCTGTGTAAGGTGGCTACCATCGCGCAGCAGATTTACCAGCGGTTTAGTTTAGGGTATTCGAAAGACCCTCGATTCAGTGTATTAAATCAAGTAGTAGAGGCTGCCGGAAGGATGGCTGCAAAATGTATACAAACAGGAAAAATATGAAAATCAATAAGGTATGCATCTTAGGTGCAGGCACATTAGGAACTAGAATTGCCTTGCAGGCTGCTTTGTCAGGCTTTCAAGTAACGGTATATGACATTAAGGCGGAGGCTTTTGTGTCGTCTAAAAAAGTGATGTCTAAGATCCTTCGAATGCTTTCACTAAGTGATGAGGTGATTACATCTATCCAATTCACCACGGATCCAGCGGAGGCTGTAGCAGATGCGGATATTATCTCGGAGTCTGTAACCGAGGAATTGCCGCTGAAACGTCAGGTGTGGGCGCAGTTCTCTGCTTTAGCGCCAGCTAAAACGATTTTTACAACGAACACATCTTATTTATTGCCTTCTATGCTAGTGGATGTGGTGGATCGCCCGTCTCTATTTTGTGCGTTTCATTTTCATGATGTGTTTTACTCCAAAGTAGTGGATATTATGCCGCACCCGCGGACCTCTGAGGGCGTGGTGACTTTACTAGAAGATTTTGGTAGGGCATTAAAGCAAGTACCCGTCATCGTTAGAAAAGAGAATCCGGGTTACGTCTTTAATTATATGTTGATGGCGGTGATAGGGGCTGCTGGTAAGTTAAGGACCAAAGAAGTGGCGAGTATCGAGGACATCGATAAATCCTGGATGGTGAACTTTCATATGCCCATGGGGCCTTTTGGCATACTAGACAGCATCGGTTTAGATACGGCCTGGCACGTGACGCATAACCTAGAGGATGC